>Ga0209698_10000021_pt1 | contig 130459 bp, 100 predicted proteins | sample LitLauG_LLR_2012_FD_187203 | JGI IMG/M metagenome (GOLD analysis project Ga0209698, IMG submission 187203) | Freshwater sediment microbial communities from Pennsylvania, USA - Little Laurel Run_MetaG_LLR_2012 (SPAdes) (version 2) | ecosystem: Environmental > Aquatic > Freshwater > Creek >... | reverse complement strand
ATTCGGCTGCTTTCAGGGGCGGCAAGTGTTAACGGGCGCATGTGGCCACTTTAACACCACCCCACATAATCCGCAAACAATTATGTCGCCATGTTTAAATGGCCCATTGACGGTGGCCTTTTCTGACGTATTCTTTCCGGCTCGTTGCCGGACATCCGGGGGCGGGATTTTTCCATGCTGACTATTCGAGAATTGAAGATGACGTTTGGCGGGCGCGTGCTGTTTGAAGACGCGTCGTTCGCCGTGAATTACGGCGACCGCGTCGCGCTCGTCGGGCCCAATGGCGCGGGCAAGACCACGCTCTTCTCCATCATTCTCAAACAACTGGAGCCGGACGCCGGCGCGGTGGAACGCGACGAATGGACCATGGTCGGCCATCTGCCGCAGGAAGCGGAGGCGCAGGGCAGCGAGACGATTTTGGACGTGGCCACCGGCCGCGTGGACGAATTGCCGCGGCTCGAAACCCGCCTGCACGAATTGGAAAAGGCCGGCGACGTGTCCTCGCCGGAATATCTCGAGGCCCACGCCAAGCACGACGCCTTGAACGATTCGCAGGTGGAGACGAAGGCCCGGAAGATGTTGCGCGGCCTTGGCTTCAAGGATGCCGACTTCGACCGTAAAGCGAATGAAATGTCCGGCGGCTGGATCATGCGCGCTCGCCTGGCGCGACTCCTTGTGATGGAGCCGGATTTGCTTTTGCTCGACGAGCCGACCAATCACCTCGACCTGCTCGCGCTGCTCTGGCTGCAAAATTATTTGAAGAATTATTCCGGCGCGGTGCTGCTGATTTCCCATGACCGGCAGTTCATGGACGAAGTCGTGACGCAGGTGCATGAGATTTCCGAGCGGAAGCTGATTGCCTACACGGGCAATTACACCGATTACCTCCGCCAGCGCGAGGAGCGCTACGAGCAGCAGTTGGCCGCCTACAAAAATCAGCAGAAGGAAATCACGGATTTGCAGGCCTTCGCCGACCGCTTCCGCTCCATTCCGTCCAAGGCGTCGCAGGCGCAGAGCAAGCTCAAACAGATCGAGCGCATGGAACTCATCGAGAAACCGCTCGCTCCCCGCAAGCCGTTCCGCTTCCAGATTCCGCCGCCGCCGCGCGGCGGACAGCGCGCCGCGTCGCTCGTTGGCATCCACATGGCCTACGGCGCAAACCGGGTTTATCAAGGACTCGACCTGACCATCGAGCGCGGCGAACGCACCGTACTCGTCGGGCCCAACGGCGCGGGCAAGTCCACGCTGCTGAAAATTCTCGCCGGGGTCGTGGAGTTCCAGGAGGGCGAACGCGACCTTGGCCACAACGCCAAGATTGGTTACTTCAGCCAGCACCGCGCTGCCACGCTCGATCCCGAGAAATCCGTGCTCGACGAAGTTTTAGCCTGCGCGCCCGGGATGCGCGAAGACGAAGTCCGCGCCGTGCTGGGCTCGTTCATGTTCCGCAAGGACGACATCCAGAAATTGACGAAAGTGCTGAGCGGCGGTGAAAAAAGCCGGTTGAACCTGGTCAAGTTTCTCGTGGATCCGCCGAACCTGCTGCTGATGGACGAGCCGACCACGCACCTCGACATCCACACCGTCGAATCGCTGACACTCGCGCTGGAACGCTACGAAGGCACGCTGGTGTTCATCTCCCACGACGTGCATTTCATCCGCCACCTGGCGACCAAGGTGCTGCACGTCAACGCCGGCACGGTGACGCCCTACGTCGGTGGCTACGAATATTTCCTCGAGAAAACCGGCATGGCCGAGAACGACCGCGCCGCGCTCACTGCGGCATGAGTGTGGCTGCGGCCAAGTAACCGTCGTGGGTGGCGTTCGCAAGGACCGGTGCTGACACAGCACCGCGACAGAAAATCTGGGAGGTAGCAGTGGCGGAAGCAGTCAATAACTATCGCCTGCATGATTTCTCGAACTGGCAGCACCCTGCCGCCTTCGCCCGCGCCTTCACTCGGCTGGAAAAAGCCTTGCTCGCCGACCTCGGGGAATAATGATCTTCCCAACGGGAGCTTGGCCGGTTAACTCGGGCGCGGTTCCGGTTAAGAAGCGTGAACGCCCACCGAAGATTCTCGTCAGCAAGGGCGCGATGATGGGGGAACGTAGAGCAGGGATGAAGGTTAGGCTCTGATATAAAAAGCAGTGCCGTTTAACCCCATGTCTTCGATAATCTTCTTCATGCGGAAACCCTGCGAGTTTAGAAATGAATCCAACTCCGCAAATGAAACGCGATACTTATGCCATTCCACAAAAATTGTGTCCACCAGTTTCAGGAACTCGACTTCGACTTGGAGAAACATGAGCTCGCTGCCTTCAATGTCAATTTTCAATACATGACAGCGTTGATTGTGCATTTTTTGGGACCACGCTTCGGCGAAGGAAAAGTTGGGGACGGATATTTTTTGAAATTTTTCCCTGTCTTGGGCCTGCATTTCACCCAATTGCGCCATGGAGCACGTGTCGGCTTCATAAACGTAAAAATCCGACTCTCCTTTCTGGCTGGGGTTGCCAACCAAACCCTGCACCACATGAACGTCCGACCATTTATTTTCCTGCACATGCCAGCGGGCTTCGCTGATCACGGCTGGATTTGCGTCCACCATGATTCCGGAGATCCGAGCTCCTTTGGCGTGGTGTGCCAGCCAGCAGGCAAAGTAGCCCACGTTGCAGCCCAGATCGGCGAAGGTGGAATAATTGGCCGGAAGCAGGTTCGGATCGTAACAGTTCCCGCCCTCCAAAATTTCCAACGCCAAGGATACACTTTCGGTTCGTCGCGAACGATAAACGACGCCGCTGCCGGGGAGGATTTTAGTGCGCGGAAAGAGGTTGAGCCACTTGTTATAAATCCTGTGCAAGCGCAGGCCTCTAAATACCTTTCGAAGCGGTCCACACCTTGAGATGTTCACGAAAACCTGATTCATATTTTTATAATTCTTGCCGGTTTAATTCGAGACTTGGAAAAGCAATTTGATCATTATTGAATCCACAGGTGGAGTAAGCCTAAAAATGCCCCTCTTGCTGCCACCACTATCGCTTGTCTGCGATCGGCAATGCTATTCGTCAAAATTGGCATGACAAAATGACCAGAAAAGGAATTTTGGTTCTTGGTGAAGATCTGGAACCAGGAGGTGTTTGCGTCGTGACCCATAAGATGCGGGAAATAGATGCAGCGTCAGGGCGCTAGGTGTTTCACGCAAAGAATGGCGGCTGCCCGTTCCGGGTGGCGGCTTGTCCAGGTCAATTGCGCCGCGAATGAAACCAGTCCCCAGAACGCGGCCGGGCGGCGTTTCAATTTGTGGTATTCGCCGCGGAGACTTTGCGGGCCGAGCAAGCCAGTAACTTGGTAACCCAGCCGCTCCATTTCCGCTGTCTCCCAACCCGAGAGATGCTCCTGCAAATCATCCTGACTGGCGTGCTTTTGCGGCAGAAAGCCGTTGGGCGTGAATAAAGCCACACGCTTGCGGGCGATTCGCTCCAGGTCTGCCGCGAATTTCAATCCATCGGCCTTCGACAAGTGTTCTATTACGTCTCCGGCATAGCAGGCGTCGAACTGGCGAGGTTGGAAGTAGCGTGCAAGATCGCGTACGTCACAGGCTACAATCTGATCGTGCGTTTTCAAGCGGGTGGCCTCGGCCACCGATGGGGCATAGCCTTCCGCGCCGACCGGATGCGGCACGCCCAATTGCCGAAGCGTGAAAGAAACGCCGCAGCCGACATCCAGTACGCTTTCGCAATCCAAAAAGGCGCGGCGCATGGCGAGTTTGACCAAGATTTGGTTGGGATCATGTCGCGCCCGCAAGAGGGCCAAGGTCAGACCAAATGAACTTCGCATTGTTGGTATTGAGGGTATTGATTATGGAGTCGCTTTCGCCAGCGCGGCCCAGGAGGCGGGCAGGCGCTTGCGGACCTCGATGTTTTCAAACGGCTGGCCCTGGCGCGCGCCGGCCTGCTTCGCCCAGGCGGCCATGCGGTTCACGCCGTCCTCCAGCGTGACATTTTTGATCAGGTCGCCAAAATGCCGGTGAACCTTTTCGTGGGCGGAATAGGCGTGAACGACTTCGTTGCGCGCTTCGAGATGTTTGATCTGCGTCGTGGCACCCATCGCCTTGGAAACGACGCTCGCCAGTTCGTTCACTGAATACGGCTTGTCCGCGCCGACGTTGAACACCTGGTTGTAGCTCGCCGGCCGCGCGATGCTCGCGGCGATCACCGGCGCGACGTCGTCAATGTAACTGAACGCCCGCGTCTGCGTGCCGTCGCCGAAAATTGTCATCGGCTGGCCCTGCATGAGCTGGTTCATGAAGATGCCGATCACGTTGCGGTAGCGGTCGCCGAGGTTCTGGTTTTCGCCATAGACGTTGTGCGGGCGGAAGACGACGAAGTTCAGCCCGAACATTTCGTGCGCTTCCTTTAGATCGAGTTCCACCGCGTATTTGGCGATGCCGTAGGGATCCTCCGGCTGTGGCACCGCATCCTCGGTCATCGGCAACTGGTTGCGGCCATAGACCGCGATGGAGGAGGTGAACACGAAGCATTTCACGTCGTGGTTCACGGCGGCGTTGATGAGGTTCACGCTGCCGAGCAGGTTGTTGGTGTAATTGAAGCGCTTGATGAAATGGCTCAAGCCCTCCGCCGCGTACGCCGCAAGATGAAAAACATGCTCGAAGCGGTGCTCGGCAAAAAGCTTTTCGACCAGCGCGACGTCCGTGATCGAGCCTTCGACAAAGCGCACGCCGGCGGGAACGTGGTCGCGAAAACCACCGCTCAGATCATCCAGGCCGATGACCTGATGCTTCTGGGCCAGAAGATGGCGGCAGACATGCGAGCCGATGAAACCGGCCGCGCCGGTGACCAATACTGCTGAACTCATGTGAAAACTTTAGCGAACGCCCCGCCGCACGGCGAGATTATTTTGGGCGGCGAATCGCTGCGCCAAATCGCAACTTCAGGTTCTCCAGTCGTTTCCAGGCCGTGCGGATTGGGAAGTCGGCGGTACGGGGGAACTGTCCAGAGGCACGCGCAAACTGATTCGCTGCTTGATTTTGCTTGATTTTGTTTGACCTGTTTATGGCTAGCTGTTTAAATAGAAAGTGTGGAGTGGAATCCACGAATTGGAGAACCAATGGGAGCGTCCGTCTATTTTGCAGGATTGGAAAGATCGCGGCACAAGGAGGTGCTTACGAAACTTGTTTCAACGGATTTGCCATGCCCGTGCCCAATTGCGACTTCGCCGCCCCGACAACCTCGCTGATTCAAAAGGAAGAAACGACCATGAAACCAAATGTGCCCGCCGTACGACTGTCCCTGTTCTTCGCCCTGCTGCTCGCGACGAATTCCCCCGGCGCCGAGTTGCAACCGCTGCGCGGCCATGTTCCCGCCGCCACACGCGGGTTGACGCCGATCGAGCGCGTCGCCAGCACAAACCGGTTGAACCTGGCCATCGCGCTGCCGTTACGCAATTGCGACGCCCTCACCAACCTGCTGCGGCAAATAACCGACCCGGCCAGTCCGAACTATCGCCATTATCTCACGCCGGATCAGTTCGCCCGGCAGTTCGGCCCGACCGAGCAAGATTACCAGGCGGTCATCGCTTTCGCCAAGGCGAACGGATTCGAGGTTACCGCCACGCATCCGAACCGAACCATGCTCGACGTGAGCGGCACGGTGGCACAGGTCGAACAATCGCTGCACCTGACCATGCGGGTGTATCGGCATCCAACGGAGGCGCGCACCTTTTACGCGCCGGATACCGAGCCGTCGTTGAACTTGAGCGTGTCGGTTCTGGGCGTCAGCGGGCTGGATAACTTCGCGTTGCCGCAGCCGCATCTCCAGGCGACCCCGTTGACCCAGACACCGCCGGCGCAGCCCAACGCCGGGTCCGGTCCCAGCGGCACTTACCTGGGGAACGATTTCCGCGCCGCGTACGTGCCGGATTCCACGCTGACCGGTTCGGGACAGACGGTCGGGCTGCTGCAATTTGACGGCTACACCGCCAGCGACATCACCTATTACGAAGCCAAAGCCGGCCTGCCCAACGTGCCGCTGCAAAATGTTTTGCTCGATGGCTTCAGCGGAAATCCCACCGGCAATGGCGGCGAAGTGGAAGTTTCCCTCGACATCGAAATGGCCATCTCGATGGCGCCGGGACTGTCGAACATAGTTGTTTATATGGCGGGACCGTTCGGCAACTGGCACGACATACTCAACCGCATGGCCACGGACAATCTGGCCAAGCAACTCAGCTGCTCGTGGTATTCACCCGGCGCGGGTGCCGATCCCATCGCCGACCAGATCTGGCAGCAGATGGCCGCGCAAGGCCAGTCCTTCTACAACGCGTCCGGCGACTACGACGCCTTCACCGGCCTGATTCCCTTTCCCGGCGACACGCCCTACATCACGCAAGTCGGCGGAACGATGCTGACCACCACCGGTCCCGGCGGCGCGTGGGTTTCGGAAAGGGTCTGGAACCGGGGCAATGGCATCGGCGGCGGCGGCGGCATCAGCACGCAATATCCGATTCCCGACTGGCAGACCAACCTCAACCTCACCGCAGCCCAAGGCTCGGCCACGATGCGCAATATCCCCGACGTGGCGCTGACGGCCGAACAGGTTTATGTCCGGGCCGACGGCCGGGATTACAGCGTCGGCGGCACCAGTTGCGCCGCGCCGCTCTGGGCCGGGTTCGGCGCGCTCGTGAACCAGCAAGCGGCGGCCAGCGGACGGCCGGCGGTCGGCTTCATCAATCCGCTGGTGGACGCCATCGGCAGCGGCGCCACTTACGCGACCGCGTTCCATGACATCACCACCGGCGACAATACGCGCAGCGGCAGCCCGACGAAATTTTTCGCGGTGCCCGGCTACGATCTCTGCACCGGCTGGGGCACGCCGGCCGGCCAGAATTTGATCAATGCCCTGGCCAATCCCGAACCGCTGCTGATCACTCCCGCCACCGGTTTCGCCTCCATCGGCGGCGTGGGCGGACCGTTCACGGTCGCAGCGCAGAGTTTGTCGCTTACCAATTCAGGAACCAATTCGCTCGGTTGGTCGCTGGTCAATACCTCGCTCTGGCTCAACGCCACGCCCGGCGGCGGCGCGCTCAATCCCGGCGGTCCCGCAGCCATCGTGACGGTGAGTCTGAACACCGCCGCGAGCAATCTGCTCGTGGGGAATTACAGCGCCTCGATCTGGTTCACCAACCTGAGCGACGGCGTCGGCCAAAGCCGGACATTCAGCCTAGCCGTCATCGCCCCGCCGGCGATCACCAGCCAGCCCGCCGACCAGCCGGTGCTGGACGGCGCGACCGCGACCTTTGCCGTGGGCGCCGGCGGCGGACAACCGCTCTATTACCAATGGCTGCGCAACGGCGGCGCCTTGAATGACGGCGGAAACATTTCCGGTTCCGCCACGAGCAACTTGACAGTTGCCGCCGCTTCGGCCGCGGACGCGGGCAGTTATTCCGTAATCGTGAGCAATGCCGCCGCCCTGCTGGCCAGCAGCAATGCGTCGCTGACCATCACCCCGTCCGCGCCGGTCATCACCGGGCAACCCGCCACGCAAATGGTAGGTGTTGGTGGAACGGTGCGATTCACCGTCGAAGCGGTTGGCAGCAAGCCCATATCTTATCAATGGAGTTTCCAAGGGACGAATATTGACGGAGCAACCAACACCTCACTTATGCTGACTAACTTGCAGTTTTCGCAAGCCGGTCGTTACACTGCATCCTTGACCAACATTTATGGTTCGATCCAAAGCTCCAACGCCGTCTTGACCGTGGTTCCCTGCGATCCATTGCCATCGGGCATTGCAAGTTGGTGGAAGGCTGAAGGTAATACTACCGATAGCGCGGGCGGCAACAGCGGCTCACCACAGGGCGCGCTGGACTATGCCGTTGGTGAAGTGGGACAGGCCTTTGTTTTCGACGGTGTCACCAGCTACATCGCCGTGCCGGCTTCACCGAGTTTGGATATTGGTACCGGCAGCGGGATTGCAATCGAATGTTGGATTCAGCCCGCCTCGGCCAATACCCAAGGGCCTCTGGCGGAGTGGGATTCCACCAGCACGGATGGTCTGCAGTTATGGGTGCAGGACGGGTTTCAACTCTATGCGAACATCAAAGACATAGCGGGCACGGCGCATACTCTGACTTCGGCCACGGGTGTGCTATCCAGCAATGTTCTGCAACATGTGGCGCTGACCTACGACAAGGCAAGTGGGCTTGCTGCGATCTATGTCAACGGTAGCGTGGTGGCGTCGAATTACTTTGGCAGTGTGACGCCGCAGACCACCTATCCATTGAACCTGGGCCGGCGTCTGGGTCAGCCGATTGGTTTGGGGGATACCTATGGCGGCCTAATGGACGAGGTGAGTATTTATAACCGCGCGCTTTCGCCGGGTGAAATCGCCGGGATTTACATCGCCGGCAGCGCGGGCAAATGCTTCACGCCGACACCGCCAATCATTACGACCCAACCGGCGAGTCAAACCAACTCGGTCGGAAGCGCTGCTGTGTTCACCGTGCAGGCGACGGGCACGCTGCCGTTGGGCTACCAGTGGAGCTTTAACACCACAAACCTCCCAGGCGCCACCAACGCGACGTTGATTCTGGCCAATCTTCAGTTTTCACAGGCGGGCAACTACGCGGTGCTGGTTAGTAATGTGGTCGCGACGACGTTAAGCTCAAACGCAGTGTTGACTGTCTCTCCCGCCCCGGCCTGTGATCCGCCGCCGCCCGGGCTGGCTGCCTGGTGGCGGGCGGAAGGCGACGCCAGCGATGCGGTGAACACCAACAATGGCGTCGCGGTTGGCAACCTGCTCTACACGAATGGCGAAGTGGGACACGCGTTCGTTTTCGATGGTAGCACCAGTTATATTCCCCTGCCGGCCTCGGCCAGCCTGAACCTCGGCATCAACGGCGGATTGACGATTGAGTGCTGGATCAAGCCAGCCGCCGGCACCCTGGCCCCGATCATCGAATGGGATTCGGCGACCGTGGATGGCTTGCAGTTTTGGTGCGCGGGGGTGCTGAATGCCAACCTCATAGATACATCCGGGACCGCCCATGTAATTCAAACGGCTGGCAGCATACTGGATGCGAATAACTTTCAGCACGTGGCGGTCACCTATGACAAGAGCAGCGGCAATGCTGTCCTTTATTGGAATGGAACGGTTGTGGCGACCAGTAATTTCGGGAACATCACGCCGCAGACGACCTATCCAGTGAACATTGGCCGGCGAACGGGTCAGCCGATCGGCCTTGGCGACACTTATAGTGGATTAATGGATGAATTGAGTCTGTATAATCGGGCCTTGTCGGCTGCGGAGATTCAGGCCATTTACAACATCGGCAGCGGCGGCAAATGCACTGGCCCCGCCCCGCCAACCATCATCACACAGCCGACCAATCAAAAGGTGACGCTGGGCGGAACCGCGGTCTTTAGCGTATTGGCCGGAGGCACGTCGCCTTTGAATTACCAGTGGAGATTAAATACCACCAATATCGCTGATGCCACCAATCAGACATTGATTTTGACCAATGTCCAGTATGCCCAGGCAGGCAGTTACGCGGTGATGGTCAGCAACGCGGTGGGATCAGCGTTTAGCACCAACGCCATCCTGACGGTCAATCCGCCGGCACCCTGCGATCCGCCGCCGAGCGGACTGGCTGCCTGGTGGCGGGCGGAAGGGAACGCCAACGATGGGATTGGCGGAAATAACGGTTCTCCGGTAGGCAACCTCGGCTACGCCAATGGTGAAGTTGGCCAGGCCTTCGTTTTTGACGGCAGCACCAGTTACATCCCCTTACCCGCCGCCGCCAGCCTGAACCTTGGAGCCGCTGGCGGGTTGACGATTGAATGTTGGATCAAACCCAATCCCGGCGTCCTCGCGCCGATCATCGAATGGGATTCGGCGACCGTGGATGGCTTGCAGTTTTGGTGCGCGGGAGTGCTGAACGCGAACATTATTGATACCTCCGGAGCCGCTCATGTGATTCAGACGGCTGGCAGCATACTGGATCCAAATAACTTCCAGCACGTGGCGGTCACTTATGACAAGAGCAGCGGCAGTGCCGTCCTTTATTGGAACGGGACGGTGGTGGCGACAAATAACTTCGGAAACATCACACCGCAGACGACTTATCCGGTGAACATTGGCCGGCGAACGGGCCAACAGATCGGTCTTGGCGACACCTACGGCGGCTTGATGGACGAATTGAGCCTTTACAGCCGGGCCTTGTCGGCTTCTGAGATTCAGGCCATTTACAACATTGGCGGCGGCGGCAAATGCTTTGCTCCGACGCCACCATTCATCATCGCGCAGCCGACCAATCAAATCATCAATGCCGGAGGCGCGGCGAGCTTCACCGTGCTGGCCGGCGGAACTCCCCCATTGAGTTATCAGTGGAATTTGAACACCACCAACATCGTGGGCGCCACTAATTCAGCCTTGACCCTGGTGAACGTGCAGCCGGCCAATGCCGGACTATATTCACTTACAGTGAGCAATCCATATGGAACAGCCTTGAGTTCCAATGCCTCCCTGACGGTATTGGTGTTTCCCCCCGTGATAATCAAGCAACCAACCAACCTGACGGTGTTTGCAGGCGGCACGGCGAATTTTTCACTCGTAGCCACAGGAACCTTGCCCTTGAACTATCAGTGGAATTTCAACGGTACCAACATAAGTGGAGCCACCAATGCGACCTTGACTTTGGCGGGTGTGCAACTTTCACAGGCCGGCAATTACTCGGCGCTCGTGGCCAATGCATATGGCTTGACGAACAGCGCCGCCGCCGTACTGACGGTGAATCCCGCGCCGCCCTGCGATCCAACTCCAGCAAACCTCCTGAGTTGGTGGCCGGCGGAAGGCAACACGCACGATCTTTTTGGCACCAACAATGGCTCCGCGCACGGCGCGCTCAACTATGCCAGCGGCGAGGTTGGCCAGGCATTCCTGCTCGATGGCAGCACCAGTTACATCTCGGTGCCGGCTTCACCAAGTTTGAATATCGGAACCGGCAGTGGGCTCACTATTGAAGGCTGGATCAAGCCCGCCTCGGCCAACTCCCAGGGGCCACTGTTGGAGTGGGATTCCGCCAGCACTGATGGTCTGCAATTCTGGGTGCAACATGGCTTTCAACTTTACGCGAACATCAAAGACATCTCCGGAGTTTCTCATACGGTGGCTTCGACCACGGGTGTGCTCAATTCCAACCTGTTGCAACATGTGGCGCTGACCTATGACAAAGCCAACGGTTTAGCGGCGATTTACGTCAACAGCAACATGGTGGTGTCGAATAAAATTGGCAGTGTAACGCCGCAGTCAAGCTATCCTTTGAATCTGGGTCGACGCTTGGGGCAAGCTATAGGTTTAGGGACGACCTACAGCGGATTGATGGATGAGTTCTGCATTTACAACCGCGCGCTTTCGTCCAACGAAATTGCAGCGATATACCTCGCCGGGAGCTTTGGCAAGTGTCCGCCAACCCCGCCAACGGTCACGGTGCAGCCCGTTAGTCAATTGGTCATGCCCGGCTGCAGCGTGCTATTGAGCGCGGCTGCCGTGGGCACCCCGCCGTTGAGTTACCAATGGTGGAAGGATGGCTCCACCGTGGGCGGTCAGACGAGCAATAACTTGTTTATCGCCAGCGTTCAATCTTCTAACTTCGGCAGTTACCAACTCGTGGTCAGCAATGCCTATGGCTCCGCCGCGAGTTCCAACGCTGTGCTCGCGCTGGATCACGGGCCAGTGGCCAATCCGGATACGCTACAGCGCTTTGCCACCGGCGGCGTGAAAGCGCAGGTTGCCGATCTGTTGACCAACGATACTGACGCCGACGGCGATCTGTTGGCCATCGTGGGCGTGAGTTCCAATAGCGCGGCGGGCGGCTCCGTTTATTTGAGGGGCAACTGGGTCTTCTATACTCCGCCGCCGGAATTCACCAATACCGATACTTACACCTATCAAGTTTCCGACGGCCACTGCGGCGGCATCGCCACTGGCGTCGTGACGGTGTTGGTGAAGACCGATAACTCACCGTCCGGCAACTTCACCATCCAACGCCTGGCCAATGGCACCGTGCTGCTGACCTTCAACGGTATTCCCGGCTATAGGTATCGGATTCAATACTCCGATAGCCTGGCCAGCCCGAACTGGCAGGACTTGGGCACCCAGACCGCCGATGGCTTTGGTGGCTATCAGTTCCTGGACGCGCCGCCGCAGAACGCGCCCGCGCGTTTTTATCGTTCCGTCTGGCCCTGACTTACTGCCAGATGCTTGGGATAAATTAAATTTAATAACAGAATTCCGGAACTTACGAAATTATGAAAATTGCAAAATCAATCGTTTCCCTCATCGCGCTGGCGGGCTGCTGCGGAACGTTGCCGGCGCTGGATCTATTTAGCTTCGGCAATCTCAACAAGCCCATTCCGGACGGCCAGCCCGCCGGCGTCAGCGATGTCGAGACGGTTTCCTCCAGCATCCCGCAAATCGGCTCGGTGCAGGTGAGCCTGAACATCGCCGGCAACTTCAACGGCGACTTATACTGCTACCTGGTTCACAATAACGCCCTGTCCGTTTTATTGAACCGACCGGGGCGCGCGGCGGGCAACTTGGACGGTTACGCTGACAGTGGATTTCAAGTCACCCTGAGCGACGCTGCGGTCAACGGGGACATCCACAATTATCAAGGCGTCCTGTCACCGCTCGCGGGCGTGCCGCTGACGGGACTCTGGCAGCCGGATGGTCGCAACGTCAATCCGGCTGTAGTGACGGACACCGATCCCCGCACCGCCGGGCTGGGCGTTTTCAATGACCAGGACGCCAACGGCACTTGGACCTTGTTCGTAGCGGACATGGCTTCCGGAGGGATCAGCGTGCTCAATTCCTGGCAGTTGCAAATCAATCCGGTACCGGAACCGTCCTCGCTGAACGTCTTGCTGCTCGGCGTCGGACTGTCGGTAGCGCGCGGACTCCGTCGCAGAACGACGCCGAAAAGTTGGCAATAAAGGTTCGCGCTGTCGCCAAGGCTTGTTTTGGTCCTACAATTAGCAGCTCTGGCTCAAGCGGAGGGGTTTCTCGCTCCCTAAAGATTCCTGGCGCTGGGACAAAACCTCTTCGCGCCGAGGCGCGAAACGTTCGGGGCTTCCTGCGGATGGCTTTTGCTTGGACAAATCTCGGCCCGCCGACAGCAAAGACTATCCCTGTTCTTGCGCGAGTGGTCGGCGCATACGCATTGAGTCCCTTAATTGAACGTTCGCGACGGTTTGAGAATCCAACTGCGGTTGCCTTGACACGCATACCGGCACGGTTAAGAATCTCAACTCGGTCACTCGGGCACATTTATTATGAAATCTGACAAAACCGCGCCTGCGTGGCGCGGACGGTACGCCATCGGTCTGCTGGCGCTGGTCTTGGCGGTGCTGTTCTGGCGCAGTTTCCTGCCGGGCGTCGTGCATTTTTCCAATGACGGTCCGCTGGGCGTGCAAAACTGCAACTGGCTGCGGTGGCCTGCCGCCATGTCCGGCTTGTGGGATGATCTCAACTCGCTGGGCAGCGCAATTGGCGCTTGGACGCCTGATCTCACGATGGTCCTGCGCTGGGGGTTGGGGCCGGTTGGTTATTCAAAATTTCTGGCTCCGATCGCCCTCTTCGTCCTTGGACTGGGCTCCTGGACCTTGTTCAGGAACCTGGGTTTTGGGCCGCTAGCGTGTACCTTGGGAGCGCTGGCCGCCCCGCTCAATTCCACTTTTTTTTCCACCGCTTGCTGGGGCGTGGCTTCACAGCAGATCGCCGATGGGATGGACTTTTTCGCGCTGGCGCTGGTGGTTTCGTCCGACCGTGCGCCGACTCCGCTAGCCCGGTGGTCGCGGCTGATATTGGCAGGGCTGGCGGTCGGGATCAACGTCATCCAGGGCGCAGACATCGGCGCCATTTTCAGCCTTTTCATCGGCGCTTTTGTAGTGGCGTATTTTCTGAGTCAGGAAGGTGCAGTCCTGGCGAAGGCCGGCCGAGGCGTCTTTCGCGTGGCGGTGATCGCGGTATTTGCCGCGTTTATGGCGCTGCAAACCGTCTCCAGCGTGATGAGTACACAGATCCATGGAATTGCCGGCATGGGCGGAGAAAAGGAATCCAAAGCCGAACACTGGGATTGGGCGACGCAGTGGAGTCTGCCGAAAAAAGAGGCGCTGGGCCTGATCATTCCCGGCTTGTTCGGGTATCGGATGGACACGCCGAACCTGCTGCCGGAATCGCTGCAGGATTCCTATCGCGGCGGCAATTATTGGGGCGGCATCGGCCGTGACCCGGCGATTGACCGGTATTTGGAGGGCGACCGCACCGGTCCCATGCCGCCAGGCAACATGCGCTTTTCCGGGGGCGGCTGTTATGCCGGGGTGCTGGTGGTGTTGGTCGCTCTGTGGGCCGTGGGGCAGTCCTTGCGCCGACAGGGTTCGGTATTCACGCTGTTCGAACGCCGGATTCTCTGGTTTTGCGCGGCGGTGGGGGTGCTGGGTCTGCTGTTATCGTTCGGCCGGTTTGCACCGTTTTACCAAGTGGTGTACGCCATGCCATATTTCTCGACCATCCGCAATCCGGTGAAATTCATCGCGGTCGTGAGTTTCGTGCTGGTCATCTTGTTTGGCTTCGGCATCCAGGGACTGAGCCGCCTGTATCTGTCCGTGCCGCTGGTGTCAGCGGCGGACTTGGGCGACCGGTTCAAAAAATGGCGGGCGAAAGCCGGCGGGTTTGACCTCGGCTGGGCGGCGGGTTGCCTGATCGCGCTGGCAGCCAGCGTGGCCGGCTGGCTGGCTTACTCGGCAGGGCGCGAGCGTTTCGTGCAGTATTTGCAAACGGTTCAGTTTGACGAGGGGACGGCGCAGATGATCGCCGGCTTCAGCGTCAGCCAGGTCGCCTGGTTCGCAGCCACCCTGGCGCTGGCGGTGGGATTGTTTTTGCTGGTGATGCTGGGCGTTTTCGCCGGACGCCGGGCGAAGCTCGGCGGTTTCCTGATCGGGCTGCTGGTGGTGGCGGATTTGGCGCGGGCCAATCTGCCGTGGATCATCCACTGGGATTACGAGCAAAAATACGCGACCAATCCGGTCATCGAATTCCTGCGGCAGAAACCGTACGAGCACCGTGTCATCCTTCTGCCGTTCCGCATGCCCGCGGACTTCGAGGTGCTCGACCAGATTTACCGCTACGAATGGTCGCAGCACCATTTCATGTATTACAACATCCAGTCGCTGGACGTGGTGCAGATGCCGCGCGTGCCGGAGGATTTGAAGGCGTTCGAGGAAGCCATCGGTTTCCGCGGTTCCCCGGACCAGGCGTATCTGCTGCTGCGCCGCTGGCAGTTGACCAACACGCGCTACCTGCTCGGGCCGGCCGGATATCTCGACGTGCTGAACAAACAACTGGATCCGGAGCAGCAACGTTTTCGCATCGCGCAGCAATTTGATCTCGTGCCGAAGCCGGGCATCGTGCATCCCAGCCGGCTGGAGGAAATGACGGCGATGCCCGCGCCCGGCGGCAAATACGCGCTCTTTGAATTCACCGCCGCGTTGCCGCGCGCCAGTCTGTATCCGCGCTGGCAGGTCAGCACCAACGACGCGGCCACTCTCAAGAGCCTCGGCAGCGCTGAGTTCGATCCCGCCCGCACCGTGCTGGTCTCGAATCCGATTCCCGCGCCGGTGGCGAACGCCACGAACGCGACACCGGGAACAGTCGAGTTCACGGACTATCATCCCACCCACATCACGTTTGACGTGAACGCCACCACCCCGTCGGTGTTGTTGCTGAACGACAAGTATGACGCCGCCTGGCAGGTGCGGGTGGACGGTCAGCCGGCGACACTGCTGCGCTGCAACTACATCATGCGCGGGGTGCAGGTCGCCCCGGGCCGGCACAAGGTGGAGTTCAGCTACGAAATGCTCAACTTCACGATTTACGTGACCCTCGCCGCCATCGGCCTGGCGGTCTTGTTGATGGGCGTGGTTTATTACACCCGCAACCCGGTGTCGGAACCGGAAACTCCGGGCCGGTAAATTCCAACCCGCCGGACCCGCACGGACATGACGCCGCCTCGTTCCGAAAGTGAAATGGTGTTCAGCACGCCGTGGTTCCAGGTCTTCGCCGCGCAGCCGCCCGGCTCGGACCGGCCGCAATACACGATCCGCTCGTGTGACTTCGTCCTGATCCTCGCGCTCAACGCCGACGGGCATCTGCTGCTGGTGCGCCAGTTCCGCCACGGTGCAAACCGCTTCACGCTCGAACTGCCCGCCGGTCACGTGGATGCCGGCGAAACACCGGAGGAATCCGCGCGCAAGGAGTTGTGCGAGGAAACCGGCCACGAGGCGGACGCGCTGGAACTGCTCTGCACTTTTTCCGCCTCGACCGCGCGGTTCACCAACCGCATCTGGGTGTACTTTGCGGCGAACGTCCGGCCGGCCATCCGGCCCAGCCACGAACGTGAGGCCGGCGTTGAGTGCATCATCCATCGCGACAGTCTGCAGTCCCTGCTGGCAAACCCCGAATTTTTCGCCGCGTCAAGCTGGGGCGCGCTGATGGCCGCCGTGGCCGCCGGCAAGCTGAAATTGCAACCGGTTTGCCAGCAAATATGATTGCCCGCCGCGGTTCCCCAAGGTAAAACCCCACACCAAAATGAAAATACTCATCACCGGCGGCGCCGGTTATCTCGGTTCGGTCCTCACGCCCACGCTTCTGGCGCAGGGTCATGAAGTGACCGTGCTCGACAATTTTTACTTCAACCAGAACTCGCTGCTCGACTGCTGCCAGTTTGAAAAATTCCATGTGGTGCGCGGCGATTGCCGCGAGGAGGCCGTCGTCAAGCCGCTGCTCGCCAAGGCCGATCTCGTCATTCCGCTGGCCGCGCTGGTGGGCGTGCCGCTCTGCAACACGGACGCTCTCGCCACGCGCAGCACAAACCAGGACGCCGTGGAAATGCTCTGCCGCCTCGCCAGCCCGCAGCAGTGGGTCATCATGCCGGTCACCAACAGCGGCTACGGCATCGGCGAGAAGGGGAAATTCTGCACCGAGGAAACGCCGCTCAAACCGCTCTCGACCTACGGCATCACCAAGGTCAAGGCCGAGGAAGCCGTGCTGTCACGCACCAACAGCCTGAGCTTCCGGCTCGCCACCGTGTTCGGCTGCGCGCCGCGGATGCGCCTGGATTTGCTGGTGAACGATTTCGTGTATCGCGCCCTGCACGACCGCGCGGTGCTGATTTTTGAAGGCCACTTCAAGCGGAACTACATCCACATCCGCGACGTGGCGCGGGCGTTTCTGCACGGCATCGCGCACTTCGAGCAAATGAAAGGCAAGCCGTACAACGTCGGCCTCGACGACGCGAATCTTTCCAAGCTGGAACTTTGCACGGTCATTCAAAAACATCTGCCGAAGTTCGTGTACGTGGAAGCGCCCATCGGCGAGGATCCGGACAAGCGTGATTACATCGTGAGCAACGCCCGTATCGCCGCCGCCGGCTTCACGCCGCAGTGGAGCCTGGACCGCGGCATCGTGGAGCTGATCAAGGGCTTCACGATTTTGCGCAACACGATCTACTCGAACGTGTGACCGGGCCGTGAGCGTCGCGCCCGACCAAATCACCGCCGTCGTGCTCGCCGGCGGCTTCGGCACGCGCATCAAGCACCTGCTCGGCGAACTGCCCAAGCCGATGGCGCCGGTCGCGGGCAAGCCCTTTGTTGAATGGGTGGCGCGCTATCTGGCCCGGCAGGGCATCCGGCGCGCGGTGCTGTCCACCGGATACCTGGCGGAAACCGTTGAAAAACATTTTCAATCACAGCCGGTGGAAAATCTCCATGTGAGTTGTGTGCCGGAAACCAGACCGCTGGGCACCGCCGGCGGTTTTTTGAACGCGCTCCGCCACGAAACCGAAAAACCCGCGGGCTGGCTCGTTTTGAACGGCGATTCGCTCGTGCTCGCGCCGCTGTCGGAAATGTTCGGCGCGCTTGGCGATCCGCAGCGTGACGGCGCGATCCTCGGCGTGCGCGTGCCGGACGCGGCGCGCTTCGGCAGCATCGCGCAGGACGCCGCCGGCAATCTGGCGAGTTTTTTGGAAAAGCGGCCCGGCGCGGGCGTCGTCAACGCCGGCGTTTATCTTTTCCGCGACTCCGCCCTCAAGCTGTTCCCGGCCTGCGAACCGCTGAGTTTCGAGCGGGAAGTCTTTCCGGAACTGCTGCTTCGCAAAACCCGCCTGAAAGTGTGCGTGACGGACGCGCCGTTTTTGGATATTGGTACGCCCGAGTCCCTGCCGCAGGCGGAAACATTCATCCGCCGGAACGCAGACTGGTTTTGAGCGGCGGACCGCGCAACACGAACATGATCATCAGCAGAACGCCTTTTCGGATTTCTTTTTTCGGCGGCGGCACGGATTATCCGGCCTGGTACCGCCAGCATGGCGGCGCGGTACTGGCCACCACGATCAACAAATATTGCTACCTGACCTGCCGCTACCTGCCGCCGTTTTTCGAGCACCGCATCCGCGTGGTGTATTCCAAAATCGAAAGCTGCCAGAAGGCCGAGGAAATCCAGCACCCGTCCGTGCGCGAAACCCTGCGCTTTCTGAAATGCGACCGCGGCATGGAGATTCACCACGACGGCGATCTGCCCGGCCGCAGCGGCATGGGCTCGAGTTCGGCGTTTACGGTGGGACTGCTCAACGCGCTCCAGGCGCTGCAAGGGAAGGCCGTGGGCAAACGGCAACTGGCGCAGCAAAGCATCCACCTTGAGCAGGACGTTTTGAAGGAAACGGTCGGCTCCCAGGACCAGGTGTGCGCGGCGTACGGCGGGTTGAACCGGATCACATTTCTCCAGAACGACGATTTCAGCGTGCAACCGATGACGTTGCTGCCGGAGCGGCTGCGCGAGTTGAACTCGCATCTGATGCTTTTCTACACCGGGATCAAGCGCACGGCCTCGAACGTGGCGTCCAGTTACGTCGCCAGCATGGAAGAACGCGCGTCCTTGCTGAACCGGATGCGCGAGTGCGTGGACGAAAGCTGCGAAATGCTCCAGGGCAACGGCGACCTGCTGCCGTTCGGCGAGTTGCTGCACCAGGCCTGGCTGGCCAAGCGCGCCTTGAGCGACAAGGTTTCCAATGCCAGCGTGGACACGCTTTTCGAGGACGCCCGTGCGGCCGGCGCGATTGGCGGCAAACTGCTGGGCGCGGGCGGCGGCGGGTTCGTGCTGCTGTTCGTGCCGCCGGCCCGGCAGGCAAAAGTGAAAAAGCAGTTAAGCCGGCTGATCCAGGTGCCGTTTGAATTCGAGTTCGGCGGCAGCCAGATCATTTTCTTCGACGTGGAGGAGGATTATTCGCGGCATGAAAAAGAGCGCGCGAAAAAATCCATCGAGGCATTTCGCGAATTGGAACCGGATTCGCCCTAAAACCGCAACCGCAAGGGTCCTGCCGTTTCAACTCGGCTCACGGCTGCGCCGACGGCAGAAATTCTGTGTGCTGCAATGCCAGTCGCTTGTCGGATAGCGAATGGAGAAAGGTTTCGATGGCTTCAGCCTCTTCGCAAGACAGCGCCTGATCCAGTTGCAGCCAGGCCATCTGGCGCACGGCTTCGGTCAGGCTGTCCGCGCTGCCGTCGTGGAAGTACGGCGGGGTCAACACCACGTTGCGCAACATCGGCACCTTGAACCGGTAGCGGTCACCGTCCGCGCCGGTGAGGCGGGCGCGGCCCAGATCGTTGGTGTTCGCGAACGGATGGCGCACGCCGATTTTCTCCAACGCGTTGCCGCCGAGGCCCGGCCCGCGGTGGCATTGCTGGCAGCCGGTGTTGAGAAAAATTTCCAGCCCGCGCCGCTCCGCGCGGGACAGCGCGCGGTCGTCCCCTCGCAAAAAATCATCGAACCGGTCGTGGGTGACGAGCGTGCGTTCAAACGCGGCGATGGCTTGGACGACGTGCCTGCCCGTGAACGGCTGGGCGTCGCCGGGAAACGCCCGCGCAAACCCGCGGCGATAGAACGCGTTTCCGCGCAGGCGTCCGAGCAGTTCCGCCTCCGTGGGCATGGCCATTTCGTTGGTGTTGCGCATCGGCTCGCGCGCCTGGGCTTCGAGAGTGGCCGCGCGGCCGTCCCAGAACTGCGCGAATTGGAATCCGGCGTTGAAGACCGTGGGCGAGTTGCGCTCGCTCAACTGGCCGAACGCGCCCGGCGCGGCGGCCTCGCGATAGGTGCCGCCGCGGTTCAGTTCGTGGCAGGTGTTGCAGGCCGTGGTGTGGTTGACGGAAAGGCGTTTGTCCACGAACAGCTTGCCGCCCAGTTTCACCAGCGCCGGCGTGTCCTTTTCCGCGCCGGGCATGGTCGCCGGCAGCGGTGCGAAAAATTCCAACGCCCGGGCACGCAACGCGGCGGCATCGCCGGCGGCACGGGTGCTGGTCAAAGCCAAGAATGCGGCCGAAAGGAAAAGAATCCAAACCTCCGAAAGTCGCGTGTTCAGTTTGGTTTCGGATCGAAACATGTCAGGTTGCCGCGTCCGCCGTTATTTCTTTTTGAGCAGCGCCGCCCGCGCCGCCGCCAGTTCTTTGCGCTTGGCGTCGTCCACCTCTGGGAATTCCAGGTGGAGAGATTTCAGCGTCTCCACGACCACCGACGCCACCACCAGCCGGGTGAACCACTTGTTGTCCGCCGGCACCACGTACCACGGCGCGCTCTTGCTGGCGGTGTGGCGGATGGTGTCCTGGTAGGCGTCCATGTATTCGCCCCAGAACCCGCGCTCCTGCGCGTCGGCGGCGGAGAACTTCCAGTTTTTTTCCGGCTCCTCCAGGCGTTCGAGGAATCGCCGCTTCTGCTCGGGCTTCGAGACGTTGAGAAAAAATTTGCGGATGACGATGCCGTTGCGCCCGGCGTAGCGCTCGAACGCGCCGATATCCTCGAAGCGTTCGCGCCAGATCTGTTTCGTGACCAGCTTCCGCGGAATTTTTTGTTTGGCCAGGTATTCGGGATGCACGCGCACCACCAGCGCCTCCTCGTAATAGGAGCGGTTGAAAATTCCGATGCGGCCGCGCTCAGGCATCCGCTTGTGGCAGCGCCAGAGATAACCGTGGTTCAGTTCCTCGCTGGTCGGCGACTTGAAGGAATAGACCTCGCAGCCCTGCGGGTTGACGCCGGACATGACGTGTTTGATCGTGCCGTCCTTGCCGGCGGCGTCCATCGCCTGGAACACGAGCAGCAGCGCCCAGTTGTCCTGCGCGTAGAGTTTCTCCTGCAATTCGGCGAGCTTGGCGACGCCCCGGTCGAGCAGCTCCCGCGCGTGTTCCTTGGACTTCAATTTCCAGGTGTCCGCAGGATCAAAATGTTTGAGCCGAAATTTTTTGCCGTCGGTCACGCGATAGCGTTCCGCCAGGTCTTGTAGGGTGATGGCCATGCCGAAGGTGTACCGCAACCGCGCGCGGCTGGCAACTCCGCCGTTGGTGGCCTTGCTTCCACGAACCGCCGCGTTCCCGGCGGCGCAGGAGCTTGGTGCTTGGATTTTGGGGCTGCCGCGGCTAATTTCTGGTCATGCGCGAAAAATCTCTGAATTTTCTCCGAACCCTCGTCAACACGCCGAGCCCCACCGGCCACGAAACGCGCGGCCAGCGCGTCTGGCTCGATTACGCCAAACAGTTCGCCGACGAAACATTTTCCGACGCCTACGGCAACTGCGTCGCGGTCCTGAACAAGGGCCGCTCGCCGCGCATCATGCTCGCCGCGCATGCCGACGAAATCGCGATGTCGGTGAACTACATCGACGACAACGGCTTCATCTACGTCCGGCGCATGGGCGGCATTGACGCCGCCATCACCAAGGCGCAGCGCATCCTCATCCACACCCGCAACGGCGGGGTCAAAGGCGTGGTTGGCAATGTCGCGCCGCATCTCACCAAAATGGAAGGCGATCCCAAGCCGCCTAAGATTCACGAGATTTTCATCGACATCGGCGTCAGCAGCCGCGCCGCCGCCGAGAAGCTCGTGCGCGTGGGCGATCCCATCACCCTGACCGACGAGTTTGACATTTTGCGCGGCGACCTCGCCGTGGCGCGGGCGTTCGACAACCGCATCGGCACGTTCGCCGTCGTGGAAGCGCTGCGGCTGTTGAAGGAATCGAAAATCAAAATCAACGCTGAGGTCTGCGCCGTTTCAAACGTGCAGGAGGAAGTCGGTTTGCTCGGCGCGCGGCAGATCGCGTATTCGCTCAAACCGGACATCGCGCTGGTGGTGGACGTGACGCACGCGACGGATTATCCGACGGTGAGCAAGGCGCAGCACGGCGACACGAGAATCGGTGCCGGCCCGGCGATCACGCACGGCGGCTGCAATCATCCGGAAGTCGTCAAGCGGCTCGAAGCGGTGGCGAAGTCCAAAAAAATTCCGCTTCAGCACGAGGCGATGTCGGCATCCAGCGGCACGGACACGGACGTGATTTTCTGGACGCGCGGCGGCATTGCCAGCGCGCTGATCAGCCTGCCGAACCGGTACATGCACTCGCCGGTGGAAGTCGTGAGTTTGAAAGATTTGGAAATGATCCCGCAGTTGATGGCCGGCTTCGTGCAGTCGCTCAAGAAGGGCGAGCAGTTCAAGGTGAAGATCTAAAATCTGAGGTTATTCCGCGCCGATCCCTGGCGTCCGGATAAACCTCGGGCAAGTCCTGAAGCCAACGTGATCGAGGCGAAGAAAATGATCGAGCTTCGTTTGAATTGAAATTGCGTTAAAACTTTACGGCGTTTAATTTCTGTTTTCCTCCTGCGTGACTCTCTTTCTCCCGCCTCAACGCTACACCCGCATCCGGCATGTGAAGAGTTTTCAGGAGCTGATCCATACGCCCTTCGGTGCCGAAGTTAATGCCCTTTGCTGGGAGCGTGCCTTGCCCGGCGATTTCGCCGAAGTGGTGGCCCACCTCCAGGGCGGCGAAGGGGTCACAATTCTCGACGACGCATATTTGCGGTCACTCCCGGTAAGCGCGGCAGGCCGGTCGGCCATCACCCTGCTCCTCGAAGATCTGCGGCTGCTTCGGGAGCATGACTTGGCTCCGGTCTTGAACTGCATTCATGGCTACCCACGCGATGAAAATGCCGGCCCGGTGTCCACGGACGTTTTTTCTTTCCACGCGGACAGCGCCACGGTGGAGACCGACACCTGGCTTTGCACCTATCACGGGCCGCCCAGCGAAGGGCTGCGCAACGACGAGGCGCGGCGCCGGGTGGACATTCCAGAAACCCGTGCGGAACTCCTCAAGCTTTTCGGCGGGGAAGATGACGACGCCTTCCGCGACTATCTAAAAGAAAATTGCTACGATCTCCACTATGCCCCCGTGCCGGAGGCGCGGCCGTTTTCATTTGGCCTTGGCAACCTCTGGCGCATCGCCACGGACTGGCCCGGCAGTCCCGTTCCGCCGTGCATCCATCGGGCTCCCGCAACCCGAACCGGCCAGCCTCCACGGTTGCTGTTGATCAGTTAACCCCGCACTCCGAAGCTAAGGACTTTGCATCCGGGCGCGGTAGAAGCGCTGGCCGAAATTTGGCGCGGCAGGATCGCTGAAATAACTCGGCGAATTGGTGCTAAGGAAATTCGTCAACGGCTGCCATTGAAGCAAATTGGTTGTGGACTCGATCCAGTAATTGGAACCAACCGGGCCGGCCAGGGTCAGGTTGAATCCGTCACCATCCCAGACCGGCGTGCCGAGATCGAGCAGCGGGAACAGCGGCAGGAAATTCGCCACCAGGCTGCGATTACTCGTGACGGTGAAGGTGTAACTCGGCGTCGCGCTGACCGGAGCGCCATTTTCCGACCAGTTCAGAAACAGGAAATTACGGTTGGTGGCGGCGGTCACGGTGACGGTATCGCCGGAATTGACGACACCGCCGCCGCCGGTCGAGCCGCCCTGCCAAGGCACACTGGCGAGGCTCACGAGGCAGGTGATCCTCAAGAAGTTTGCCACCAGCGCGCGATCGGCGGTGGGCGTGAACGAGTAATCCGGCGCGGTGGCAACCACGTTGCCGTTCTCGGTCCAGTTCACAAACTGGTAGTTGGGGCTGGCGGCGGCAGAAACCGTGGTGCCGCTGCCGCAATTCACCAACCCTCCGCCACTGGTGTTCCCGGCACTGGCTGGCATCGGTGCGGTACTGATGGACAAAGGGATCCAGATGAAATTCGCGGTCAGATGGCGCACGCCTTGGGCAAGGAAGGTATAACAGGGATCCGGGCTGACCACATTGGTCCCCTCCGTCCAGTTGACGAACATCCGGCAGGCAGCCGGCACCGCGCAGACGGTGACGTTCTGGCCGTTGGTGTAGGAGCCGCCGCCGCCGGTTTCTCCGCCGGCAGCAGGCGCAGAAATTGTCGTCACGGTCCAGTTCGTCGGTGGCTGGCCGGCATCGCCCAGCCCGAAATTGGCTACCAGGGTGCGGTTGGTGGCCGCGAGGAAATTGTAAGCCGGCGAAGTGCTGACGACGTTGCCGTTCTCGGTCCAGTTGGCAAAAAAATAATTGGCATTCGGCGTGGCAGAGACCGTCCGGCTGGATACGACGTAAACCGCGCCGCCGCCGGCGGTCGTCCCGCCCGCGACCGGAGCGGATGCGGTGGTGATGGTTCCAAGCGCGGGCGGTGTGGTGACGAGGTAAAGGTTGCAGCCATACGGCGGCACAGTGGCGGTGATTTCATGAAGGGAATTGGAGTAAGTGGTCGCACCCCAAACGTCTTGAATCAAAAAAGGCGCGTTGTCCGGCAGACCAAAATTGGTCCAGGGCACCGAGATGGAATTGGTGGCCATCAACGAAGCGCTCCGGTTCAAAAACGCCACGGCGATCTGACCGGAATCGGGGGAGCCCAAGGGCTCGGACCAAGCCTGCACTTGGTTGGTGGCCGCCACCAGTGTGGGAGTGAAAACGCCCGCATCGGCATCCAAAGCTAAGAGCAACTGATTGGTGTGAACACTTTTCCAGTTGGGGACTTCGTCACCATGGGACACGAAAGCGCAACTCAACGGCGAATGCCACAAGGCCATCATCCCGTAGAGCGATTTGAACAGGTCCAGCGATCCTTGACCGTAATAATCTATCGTCTGGCCAAACCAACCGTACATCAAATAATGGCCAGGCTGGATGGCAAATGCTTCCGTCGGGAAATTGTCCACCGCCCCCAGCAAGGCCGATTGCGTGCCGTTGAAATCCACATAACCGGGCCAGACCCACAATTGTCCGCCATCGAGCGAGTTGGTCAGCCACGGTTCCCATTGGTGCGTAGTCCCCATAACCGTCACATTGCTGCCCGTGGCTTGCAGGGCGCTGATAAAGCGTTGGTAATAGGAGTAGTTGAGATCGCCATCGTTGGTTCCATACCCATTGTCATCCACCACGAGGTAAACAAAATCGGTGTTCCACTTGGCCGCGTTGGTTGCATCCTGTTCCCAATAACCCCAAGAACCCGGCCCGACGACTCCTTTATGGCCGAGCGTGAAAAAGAGTCCTGCTTTCAAGCCTAGGGCGTGAAGCTGGCTCACGAGCCAAAGCATGCCGTGCGGGAAGGTATTGCTGTTGGCGTAACAGTTGCCGTTGGCGTCATGTCCGCCCAGCCACGGTTCGTCAATCAGGATGCCGTCCCAGCCCGCCGCGGCATAGCCGTAGTTGACGAAGTTGGTGGCCATTTGAAGCACTTTGGTTTCGGTCATGTTTACGTTCAACTGTTCGAAGGTTTCATAAAATCTGAGCGGGCGCGGGACCGGGTTTTGGGCGGAGAGCGTGAGCGCGCCGGCGAAAAGCAGCACCAACGCCAGAATGGGGTGGAGTTGTTTCAAAGGAACATCCATGGTCCTGATTTCGGGCAAAGCCACAGCCCAGCCGTCATGGAACGTGGCGTTGGCGTGATCACGGAGGCATTGTAGCTCGGCTCCCGTTTGAGTCAAATCGTTGCAAACCCCAGCCGGACGCGTGCCAATTCGATGTTTCGTCTTGAGGAGGTGGACGTAAAATAATCGTTTTCAACAATTCGACGTGCCGGCCGGCCCGATGGTCCCGCGCGCCGGCAAATCCCGAGTCGGCCGCTTTTGTGTCATGAACTGAGACTGTGGCGCACCGTTGACGCTGGCTGGCCTGGGCTTTGGGCTGATAAAAAGCAGTCCGATATTGGCGCGTGATTTGCTTGCAAATTAACGGCCAGCCGTTGAGACTCGCCCAGATGACACCCAGTGAATAAGAACCAGGTCAGCCACTCCCAGTCACCATCCAAGTTTGGTGGTTTATCCAAGTGGACGCCGATCCGCCGGTTAATTCTGGCGGTCGTGTTTATTTCGGCGACTTCGATCCTCGCGCTCGACCAGCCAATCAATTTCCGGCTTCTGGGCGAAATGGTGATTACGTCCCAGCCCTCCAGTCTTTCGGTCGCCATAGGTTCATCCGCGACCTTTTCCGTCTCCGCGGCGGGAGGCGGTCCGGTCACGTATCAATGGTATGTTGGAAATTACCTGAATCCTCCGTCCGCGGTTCCGGGGGCGACCAATGCGTCCCTGACCCTCACGAACGTGCAGATGACCAACGCTGGGATTTACACCGTGGCGATCTCAAACCCGTGGGGAACCGTGACCAGCGCCAAAGCCGGTCTAAACATCAAACGGTGGCTGGCTCTGGGGCGGAAGGCGGGATCGAGCGGATCAGGAAACCTGCCGTCGGATCCGTACGACTGCGACAACCCGACGGCGTACACCGCCATCATCGCCACAAATCGGCCTTATTGCTCCTTCTACTATCTTTCCAACGGCACGTATTATACCCACGGCGGTGGTTATCATCTCGTGGATACGAATGCAGATGGATCCATCTATATTCAGGCCACGGCCTGGGAAGGCTGCAAACACTACGGCCAGGGACCGACCAATACCATCATCAAGCTGCTGCCCTGGCGAACCCTGCAAACTGATTTGAACACGAACAAATGGGCCTATGCGCATATTATTTTTGGCCCCTCTGATTTCCAGTGGACGCCCGGTTTCGAGTTGCATGACTTAAAGCTGGACGTCAACGCCACTAATCAGCCGGATTGGGCCGGACACTTGGGCTCCTTTGGAGCGGTGGCCGCCAGCGGCAGTTACCTGCTGTTCTCCAACTTGGTGGTCACGGGTTTTGGCACGGCGCAGGCCGGCGTGGAATGTTTCCCGTTCAATCTTGGTACCGTGGCGTCAGTGCCGACCCCGGTGGAAAACATCCGGATCACGGACTGCACGTTCACCGCGCCGGTGGCTGGCAACCGGGATGGAGCCACCTGCAGCCTCATCGAAACCTACCGGCCTGCCTACTCCAAGGATGATTCGACCCTGGTCGTCACCAACTGCGTGTTTGCCAACCTGAAAAGTGATTTCATTTACTCGCACGCCGTCCATGCCCCCACCGTGGTGAATTGCCGTTTCACCAACTGTTCCGACGGATTCTACTTGGAGACGGCCACGGGGGGGGGCTGGGACCCGCGGGACTTCCTGCACAATTTTTTGATCAGCGGGAACCAGTTCGCGAACGTGGATTACTGCGTTCAGATCATCAACCAGCCGGGCCATGCGTTTGTCAAAGGCCTGACCATTGTGGGGAACACCTTGCTCATGAACACCAATGCGCTGGGACATTTTGGATTCGTCAATACCCTGCTCAACCCCCTCTCCGCGCCGTACCCGCAAATTGGTTCGGTCGTGATTGCGTCCAACACCGTAAAATTCATGGATGGCCTGCTGCATCCCGCCGGGGGCGCCCAGGGCTTTAATCTCAGTTTTATTGGCGCCCTGAATGTCCATAACAACGTCAGCAGCCTTGGCAATCACAAGGATTTTGTCGTGTGGACGAATACCATTCCCGCCAAGGTCTTCACGAACAATGTGGACGCTCAGGGCAACCCTTTGCTGATCTCCGACAACCAGGGCAATTTGTATCCGCAAAGTTCGCCGCCACCGTAGTGGCCCCACCGAGGTTCCGCCATCAAAACCCGGGCTGGCTAGCTCCAATGATGATGCGCTTCGTCCCGCCCGCACCCGGCGCGGCGACCCGATTGAACTTGAACTCGCTGCGGCATTTTCGTTAATTCCATCCGGTGAAATTCGTCCTCCGCAACGCCCATGTGCGCCTGGCTGGTCCGCGCGGACGCACGCCCCGGTCTTGATGCGCGCATGAAAGTCCTGATTTCCGCGATTGCCTGCTCTCCCTACGGCGGCTCGGAATTGTATGTCGGCTGGTCCGCCCTCAAATGTCTGGCGCAGGATCACGAACTGTGGGTGCTCACCAGCGGGCGACACCGCGCGGAGATCGAGGATGCCGTGGCGAGAGGATTGCTGCCCGGTCAGGTGCATTTCGTCTATGCCGGCCAGTTCAAGGAATACCATCCCAACCGGTTGCTGGCCCGGATGCAAAGCTGGAAGGAATACCTTAACTTCTCCCGCAGCATTCTGGCCGTGGCGCGCGCGCTGCACGAAAAAGAAAAGTTTGATCTTGTTCATCACGTCACCTACGCCACCTGGCGGATCGCCACGCCGCTGTGGCGGCTGGGCGTGCCGTTTGTGTTTGGTCCCATCGGCGGAAACACCAATGTTCCCCTGCGCTTCCTGCCCATCCTCAGCCCCGTCGCCGCCGGCTTCGAGCTGTTGCGGACCGCGTCCAACCAGGTCTCCCGTGTTTCGCCCGCCGTGCGGGCCAGCCTTCAACACGCCGCGCACGTCTTCACTCCGGATGCGGAAACCGCCGCGTTGGTGGCGCGGATTCGCGGGGCGAGCGACGGCGTGTCCGCGCTCTGCCACGCTTTTTTTTCGCCGGCGACGATCCAAATGTTCGCCCGTCATGGCACGGCGCGACCCGCGTCGGCGCCGCTGCGGATTTTCGCGGGCGGCAATTTGATCGGCACCAAAGGCGTGGCCCTGGCGCTGCCTGCGCTGGCCCGGGCCAAAACGCAGGGCGTGCGTTTCCACTATCAACTGGGCGGCGGCGGACCGGAACTTGCCCGGCTGAAAAAACTCGTCCGGCAACTGGGGCTGTCCGAGGACGTGACGTTTGTCTCACTTTCGGGGGAAGCCTACCGTCAGGCGCTGGGCGCCAGCCATCTGTATCTGCTGCCCAGCCTGCGGGAGAGTGCCGGGCTGACGATGATGGAAGCGATGCTCTCGGGCTGCGTGCCAATTGTCGCCGACTGCGGCGGGCCGGCGCGGATTGTCACCGGCGAGTGCGGCTACAAAATCGCCGTCACCAGCCGGCAGCAGATGATTGCCGACCTGACGGAAACCCTCGTGACGCTGGATCGCCGGCGGGAGTTGATTGCGGAAAAAAGCGTGCTGGCGGCGGCTCGAATCGCCACGGGCTTTTCGGAGGAAAACTACCGGCAGGCCGTCAACGCGATATACGCCGCAGTCGCCGCTCGGAAACGTGTGTCTACCTGACCCCGCGGGAGCCTGCCGCGCTCGCGTTCCGGTTCAGGCTTCGCGCCGGCAGTGGCGGGCCAGGAAAACTTCCAGGCGTTGCCAGACTTCTTCCTCGGAGGTATTTTGCAAACAGAACGGCCGCGGGAATCGGCAATAATCCGAGCACGGTTTGTAGGGACACGATTTTCCCTCCAGCCATTCCGAGGCTGGATGCAGCGGGGCGAACCACTCGGCGAGTTGCGAGCCAAAGAGCGTCATCGTGGGCACGCCGCAGAGCGCGGCCAGGTGGCCCGGACCGGAATCATTGCCCACGAACGCCGCCGCGCGATCAATCAACCCCAGCAATTCCGTGACCGACTGGGGCACCACCACGTTGGTTTCACCGACCGCTTGCCAGGCGGCGTACTGGTCGGGATCGCACGCGATTTGCACGGGGAAATTCTTGGCCCGCAATTGCGCCGCCAGCTTTCCGACCTTCGCCAGCGGCCAGACCCGCACCGCCTGGCCCGCGCCGGTGTGAATGAGAATTTCCCGCCGCGGCGGATGGAGCCCGGGCACGGGAAATTTTTCGCGGTCCGGCAGGTCCAGTCCCAGGGTCCGGCCCAGCACCCGCCAGTATTCGTAGCGGTGCGCTTCCGGCGCCGGCCGCTCCAGCGGATCGGTCAAAAACATCGCGCTCCGCAGCCGGGGAAAACCCAGTCGCCGCCGCGCGCGGCCCGCGGCGAGCAGAAAGTGGTCCCGCGGATCCCAGCGCGCCGAGAGGCTGACTTCAAACTGGCCGCGCCCCACCAGCTTCCGCATGCGAAGAATTTCCCGCCACGGCCAGTCATAGAGGCGGTATTTGTGCTTGAAGGTGGTCCACGGCGCCAGAAACGGGAGCACGCGCACCCCCGGCCAGAACCGGTCGCGCAAGTCCCGCCCGTAGGGTTTGGAGACCAGCGTCACTTCGAACTTCTCCGTGGCCGCCCGCAGAAACGGTGTCGCAATGACCAGGTCGCCCAAGCCCCATAACTCCACGACCAGCAGTTTCGGTTTGGTTGTCATTGTCGAAGCTCAATGTTCTAAGAATCCGCCCTCGTGGCAACACATTCAAAGCGTCGTGGCTGACTTGACAAGTAGCCGCGGGGTGGGATTTTTCGCGTCATGAACCGCCCCGAATTTTCCGGCTCGCGCCTTGGCTGGTGCAGCCCGCGGGCTGACTTTGGGTTCTCCCCGCGTGTTCAGGCCCAGCCCTCCGGTGCCAACTCCTGGTTGCAGGAGGCTTATGCGACGCTCGCTCAAGCGGATTATGACTACAAAGGGCACCGCGTCGCGGCGAGGGAACAAATCCATCTGGCGATGGGCGAACTTGCCGGGAAAACCCAAGGTCGGGGATATGCCGCCGGTCGCCATTATCATCCCGTGAAAAGAGCCGACGGAAATGAGCCGGAATCTCAGGCCCGTTCCGATGCCGGCCTCCGCAATGCTTAAAGCCTCCTTCAAAAAGCCAGCGGCGAAGCTTCCGGCGCGGTGCTGCAAACAGTCAACACCGCCGTTGCTCAACTGAACACGGCGCTGTCAATCCGTTAAGCTGCTAGTCCGCAGGGGCGTTCCCGAAACGTGGACCCTAAACCGCCTTGTTGTCGGCGTCACTCCAAGGGCCTGCAGCGCGTCGGTCGGTGTCCATTCCCAGACTGGTTCCCTCGAGCGAGATTAAAACCGTACCCGCGATGATAAGTTGGGGTTTTGCTCTAAACCAGCCGCTTCAGCTTCGCGTCCTCGGCTAGCTTTTTGACAAGCTCCTTGATCTTCTGCGCCTGGCTTTTGTGCGCCAGCAAAACGGCGTCGTCCGTTTGCACAAGGATGGCATCGCGCAGGCCGACCACGGCGATGGGCGTGCGCCGGTCCTTGGTTCGCGCGTCAAAGATGATGTTCCGCGCGGCGTCCACGTGGATGAACTCCGCCCTCGCGCAGTTGCCTTCGGCGTCGGCCTTGAGATGCCGGGCCAGCGCGGGCCACGCGCCGAGGTCGTCCCACTCGAACGCGCCGTCGGCCACCACCACGTTGTGCGCGTGTTCCATCAGCGCGAAATCAATCGAGATTTTCTTGATCTCGGGATATTCCTTCGCCAGCACTTTCGCCAGTTTCGCCGGCTGCGCCGCCACCTTGAACCAGCGCTGGCAGGCGGCGTACATCTCCGGCTGGTGCTTCTGCAATCCCTCGGTGATGGTCACGAACGACCAGATGAACATGCCGGCGTTCCAGCGGTAATGGCCGCTGTTCACGTATTCCAGCGCCGTGTCGAAGTTCGGCTTCTCGACGAATTTCTCGGCCTTGAAAAACGTGGTCTTGTATTTCTTCGCGCCCTCCGGCGCGGGCAGTTCGTGGCCGGTGTGAATGTAGCCGTAGCCGGTTGCCGGCTCGGTCGGCTTGATGCCGATGGTCACGATCACCTGGCCGCGCGCCGCCAGGTCGAAGGCGTCGGCGAGAACCTGCTGGAATTTTTTCGGGTCGGGAATGACGTGGTCGGCGGGCAGCACGGCCATGACTCCGGTGGTGGACCGCGCGCCGACAATCGCCGCCGCCAGAGTCACCGCCGCGCAGGTGTCGCGCCCGACCGGTTCGGCCACGACGTTGTCCTTGGGCAGCTTGGGCAGTTGCTTGCGCACCTCGGCGGCCTGCGTTTCGTTGGTGATGATGAAAATGTTTTTTGCCGGCACCAGCGGCAGCACGCGCTCGACGGCCTCCTGCAAGAAGGACTTGTCGCCGAGTAGTTTGATGAGTTGCTTGGGCGTTTTCTCGCGGCTCACCGGCCAGAAACGCTCGCCGCGTCCCCCGGCCATGATGATCACGAAACGGTCTTGAGTGTCAGTTTTGGTTTTCATTTTTGCTGGCCACAGATTGTCACGGATTAAACACGGATACTTTAATTTATTTCAGAAATCTCACTTAGAGGTTTGGCAAGTACTTCCATAACTTGAAAGACACTGTTGTTTGCCGAACTCTCACACGCAGAAAATTTCTGCATAATGGACGATTTCTTTTCACCGGCAAGGGCTTCGACCAAAGTTGAAACAATATCTTGAACAAAGAAAACAATCTCTTTTAGTTCTTTAACAAGTGGAGCCGCATCTTTGACAACCTGTCGGGGAAGCCGATCTCTAAATCCGTTTTTCATCCGTGGCTCAAATCGTTTTCACCGCGTCCGCCAGCGACTTCACGAAGGCGCCGACTTTGGCGACCAACTCCGGTGATTTGCCGTGCGCGGGGATCTGGTTCACCACCGCGCTGCCGACCACGCAGCCATCCGCTTCGCGCGCCACGGCCTTCGCCTGTTCCGGATTGGAAATGCCGAAGCCCACGGCGATCGGCAGATTTGTGTGCGCGCGGATTTTCGCCACCTGCGACGCGAGGTTCGACGCGACGCTCGTCTGCATTCCGGTGACGCCTTCGCGGGAAATGTAGTAAATAAAACCCGCGCCTCGTTTGACGATTTTTTCCATGCGCGCCTCCGGCGTCGTCGGCGCGACGAGATAAATGTTGCACAAGCCGGATTTCTTCATCAGCGCCTCGTAGTTGTCAGATTCCTCCGGCGGCAGATCCAGCACCAGCAAACCGTCCACGCCCGCCTGCGCCGCGTTGGCGATGAATTTTTCCAGGCCGACCTTGTGGATCAGGTTGAAGTAAATGTAGAGGACGATCGGAATTTGCGATTGCTGGCGGATCGTGGCGATGGTTGCCAGAAGTTTCGGCGGGGTGGTGCCGGATTCCAGACCGCGCTGCGCGGCAAGCTGGTTAACCAGGCCGTCCGCGAGCGGGTCGCTGAATGGAACACCGAGTTCGAGCACGTCCACGCCCGCCCGATCAAACGCCAGCGCCAATTCGCGCGTCGCGTCCAAGTTTGGATCGCCCGCGCCGATATAAACAACGAACGCTTTTTTGCGGTCGCGTTTGAGCGCGGCGAACTTTTCAACGATGCGGTTCATGGTTCGCAAAGTTTCGAGTTTGAAGCGGGAAGATTCAAGCGGCAAGTTGGGTGCAAAGTGGCTGCGACGCCGCGTCGCCAAGACCGTCTGCGACGGGAGGCGTCGCTGCCACGTGTGGCATGGATAATTGCATTTGCAAAATCAAGGCGCGTGGATTAGAAGAAAAACGGAGCGGGTCACTGCACAAATTTATGAAACCAAGAATTGCTTCGCTGGCGGCACTGGTCTTGATCGCGGGTTTGCACCGGGCCTCCGGCTCCATCGCCGATCCGCAGAAACTGGCGGGGGCGGACAATGGTTTTGCGTTCAAGCTGCTCAAACAACTGGCCAAGGACCAGCCCGCCGCGAACCTTTTCATTTCGCCATACAGCGCCGCAACGGTTTTGCAGATGGTCGGCACCGGCGCCGCCGGGCAGACGAAGACCGAGATGGAGCAGGTTTTGGGCACGACCGGATTGTCGTCCGACGCTGTCGGCGCTGCGAACCAGGCCATTGCGGCGTCGCTCAACACCGGCAACACCAACGTCATTCTCACGACCGCCAATGCGATATGGTATCGGCAGGGCACGCCGGTAAAGCCGGAATTCTTCGCCCGCAACCAGCAGTTCTTCGGCTCGACCGTGGCGCCAATTGATTTCGCCGATGCTCATGCGGCGGACCGCATCAACGCCTGGGCCAGCGACCAGACGCACGGCAGAATTTCGCGCATTGCCGACGGCATGATTGATCCGGTTTACTCGCGGCTGTTTCTGGCGAACGCGGTTTATTTCAAGGGCAAGTGGGCGGACCCGTTTGAGGTGCAAGCCACGAAAGACCAGCCGTTTTATCTGTGCGGCGGCCGACAAAAGATTATCCCGATGATGACCCAGACGAAAACTTTCACTTACCGGCGCGGCACGGGCTACCAGGCGGTGCGGCTGCCTTATCAAAATGAAAATCTGGCGATGTTCGTTTTTCTGCCGGACACCAATTCCAGCCCGGAAAAACTGCTCGGCGTCATGACCGGCGACAAGTGGCAGCGCGTGACCAGGCCGGGCTTCAGCGAAAAGGCGGGAACGCTCGTGCTGCCGAAATTCAAACTGGAATACAGCGTTGAGTTGAAGCAGCCGCTGAAAGCGTTGGGAATGAAACTGGCGTTTGACATGGACAAGGCTGATTTTTCCGGCATCGCGCCACAGCTTTATATTTCTGCGTCACGGCAGAAAGCATTTGTCGAAGTGAAGGAAGAAGGCACCGAAGCGGCGGCGGTGACAGCGATCGCTATGCCTCAAAGTGTAGGGTTCCACATGCCTCCGCCGAAACCGTTTCAAATGATCGTGGACCGGCCGTTTCTGTATTTGATCGAGGACAGCCAGACTGGAACCATTTTGTTCATGGGCCTGGTGTTTGATCCGGGAACGAGTTAGTGAAAGGGCTGCAAATCGGAGGTTTTTCCGTTTCGAGCACACCTCCAAATTTTGAGATGCGCGCCTGGAAGCGTGGCCTACGCCTGGTTCGCCCGCCAGACCAGTCGCAGGCCTTCCAGCGTTAGATCCGGCGCGACGGCGGAAATCTCCGGCAGGCTCGCCGCAATCAGCTTCGCGTATCCGCCTGTCGCCACGACCGGCAGGCGTTTGGTTTTCAATTCGCGCTGCAATTCCGCGATCAGGCCCCGCACCAGGCCGCGATAGCCATGCACCGCGCCGACGAGCATCGCCTCCTCGGTGCTTTTGCCGACGGCGTTTTTGAACTCGCGGATTTGGATGCGCGGCAGCAGCGCGGTTTTTTCGTGCAGATAATCCGTCATCGCCGCAAGTCCGGGCGCGATGATGCCGCCGGCGTAATCGCCCGCGCGGTTCACCACGTCAAACGTCACCGCCGTGCCGAAATCCACCACCACCACCGGCGCGCCGAATTTGCGGCGAGCGGCCACGGCATTCGCCAGCCGGTCCGGGCCGATGGTTTCCGGTTTGGGATAGTCAATACCCACGCCGCGCAGAGTCTTGGGCGTGAGTTCGAGCGGGGCCAATTTCCAATTCGCCCGCACGGATTTGGCCACCAGCGGCGTCGCGCGCGGCACCACGCTGCACAGCGCCACTCCCGCCAATTTTTTTTTGCCGACGAATCGTTTTACCAAGGCGAGCGCCCGGCCGGTAAACCACGAGGCGGTGGGGATTTCGGTTTGCCTCACCACGCGGCGCGCATTCGCCAGGCCGAGGTGCGTGTGTGTGTTGCCGATGTCGAACAGCAGGATCATGCGGCCGCGGTTTTATTTGAGGTTCGGCCGGTTTTTGTATTTTTCATACAACCGCGTGTGGCGGCTGGCAAGGCTGACTTCCTTGCCGGCGATCCAGAACCGCGTCACGTTCGCGCGAAGATCGAGAATGTTCCCGTCACAGATGAACAGCGTCGCCTCTTTGCCGGCTTCGAGCGAGCCGAGCCGGTCGGCGACGCCGAAAATTTGCGCCGGCGACAGCGTGATCGCCTTGAGCGCCTCAGTTTCCGGCAAGCCAAAGGCCACGGCTTGCGCGGCGTGGTACGGCAGGTTCCGAACCATGGTCGCGCCGAAACCGCCCCGCCCGGTGGCGAACACGACGGTTACGCCGGCCTGGCGCAGCACTTCAGGCGCGGCGAACGCCGCGTCATACAAATCGGTGTCATGCGTCGGCGGGCTGAACACGTGTTCGTAAATGACGGGAATTTGATTTGTCGCCAGCAATGCGGCCACCCGCCACGCGTCGCGGCCGCCGGCAATGACGGCTTTCAAATGATTGGTCGTGGCCCAGACGGCGGCGGATTTGATCTGCCGCGTTTCGTCGGCGTGAATGACCACCGGCAGCTCGCCGCGCAGGTAGGGCCGCATCGCCTCCCACGCGGGAATTTTTTCCCGCGGGATCGCGGCATTCGTCGCGCCGGCATCCTGGGCTTGGGCGTAAGCACGGGCATCGGCAAAGAAATCCGTGAGGTCGCGAATTTTTTTGCGGCGCTCCGAGTCCTGATCGTCGAGGGATTTCCATTTGGCCGGGTCCGCGGCGTGCTCCTTGGGCGCGGTGTTCAAGGCGAGATCCGGCCAGTAAACATGCAGCGCGGCCGGCTGCTTCACGAGCATCTGCTCCCACGTCCAGCCGTCCAGCGCGAGGAGCGCCGACTGGCCGGCGACGATATTGCCTTCCGGCGCGGCCTCGAACCAGGCGAGGCCGTTGGCACGCGCGACCGGCAGCAGTTCGGAATCGGGATTCACCGCAATCCACGCCTCCACGTCCGGCGTGAAGTCCCCGACCTCGGTGGAATCCTGCGTGGCGCGGACGGCGTCGAGTTCCGTGAGGCCCAGCGCGCTGTCGGCGGCGATCAGGCCGGGATAAAGATGCTGGCCTTTGACGTTCACGAACACGGTGTCCGAAGGCAGCACGAGATGCATCGCCTCGCCGTTGGTGAATTGGTAAACGCCCGCGATTTTGTTTGACTGCACCAGCACCGTGCCGTTGGTGAGAACGCCGCGGGTGACGGTGTGGACGATGGCGTCGGTGAAAAGAATGGTTTGGGCCGGCAGCGGGGAGGCGGCAAACAAAATGATCGTGATCAGCACGGCCAGATGTTTCCGCAAGCAGGCTGCGAATCGTAAATCGCAAATCGTAAATTTCATCGGCCGCCTCCCGCCTCGTCCAGACAGCCACGGTCCACGCCGTCAAACTGGTGTTCGAGGGAAACCTTGAAGAATGATTTTCCGCCGTCGTCCTTGGCATCGTCGCCGCCGCCGGAAAGTTTGGCGAATTTTTTGGCCTTGGCGATCAGGTCGTCGCGCTCCTGTTTCAAGCCCGCCGCGCGTTGCGCTTCCAGCGACCGGTCAAAATATTTTTTGCCGTCAATCCAGGTTTGCACGCAGACCGTGCCGGAATCCAGTGGCGACTTGGACCAGAGCGCGAAGTCCGCGTCCTTGCCCGGTTCCAGCGAGCCGACGAAGGCGTCAATGTGGAGCTGCTTGGCCGGATTGAGGGTGACAAATTTCAGCGCCTCGGCCTCGGGCGTGCCGCCATATTTCACGGCCTTGGCCGCTTCGAGGTAGAGCCGGCGCGCGAGATCGGAGGAATCAGAATTGAACGAGACCGTCACGCCGCGCTCGCGGCAGAGGCTGCCGTTGTAGGGGATCGCGTCGTACACCTCGAATTTGTAGGCCCACCAGTCCGAAAAGGTGGACACGCCGGCGCCGTGCGCCGCGATTTCGTCGGCGATTTTGTACGCCTCCAGGCCGTGCTGCAGCGAGGCGACTTTGACCCCGAAATTTTCCATCAGCCGGAGCAGCATCAGTATTTCGTCCTGCCGGTAGGAGTGGCAGTGGATGAGGCGCTTGCCTTGGATGATTTCGCCGATGGCTTCGAGTTCGAGATCGCGGCGTGGCGGAAAGCCGCCGTTGCTCCGGTAGTTTTCCCACGCCCGCAGATAAGCCTGCGCGGCGGTGAAGCGGTTCGCCAGAAACGTCCGTACGCCCATGCGCGTCTGCGGAAAGCGCGTCACGAAATGCTCGCCCCAATTCGACTGTTTGACGTTTTCGCCGAGCGCGAACTTGATTCCCGGCGGCGCGTTGCTGAACACGAGTTGCTCCGGCGAATCGCCGTCGCGCAGTTTGATGACGCAGTTCTGCCCGCCGATCGGATTCGCCGAACCGTGGAGCAAATTGATCGTGGTCACGCCGCCGGCCAGTTGCTCGCGCAGATTGGCGGTCTCCGAGTTCACCACGTCGCGGATGCGGACCATCGCGGTGGAGGGCAGCCCGATTTCGTTGACGTTGCCGAGGATTGCGGAATGGCTGTGGCAATCAATAATTCCGGGGGTGACCTGCAAACCGGTGGCATCCACCACCAGCGCGTTGGTGGCGGCATCGGCGCTGAAATCGCCGACGCTGAGGATTTTTCCGCCAGACACCAGCAATTGCGCATTTTCCAGGATGCCTGCCGGACCGCCGGTCCAGATCGTGGCGTTGCGGAGCAGGAGCGCCGGCGGATTGGTGATCGCTCCGCGTCCGTCCAGCGGCGAATGGGCCACGCGCGCTTTCTGCAGCTCGCGCAATTCGTCTTTCTTTTTGTCCGGCTTGTCCGGCGGCGCATTGGTGGAAGCCGCTGCATTCGCGGCCACCAAAGCCAAACTGTTGGTGCCGGCGGGCGCGTTGGTGGAGGCGGCTGCCGCCTTGGCTGCCTCGGTTTTTTCCGGCTTCGGCGCCTCGGGCGGCGCGGGATAAATTTTTCCATCCACCCAGACGGCGCGCACTTTCGCGTCCGGATCGAAATAACCTTTACCGTCCACCACCACGAGATTGGCGAGCTTGCCGGCTTCCACGGTGCCGAGCTGATTCTCCGCCCCGCACAGTTTCGCCGGCACGGTGGTCAGCGCCGCGAGCGCGTCGTCCTCGGACAGCCCGCGATCCAGCGCCAAGCGCAGATTTTTCCGAAAGTCTTTTTTGTCGCCCAGGCCGTAGGTCGTGAGCGCGATGTCCAGTTTCTGCTGGCGCAGCAGCGCGGGATTCTCCGGCGCCCAATCCCAGGCCCGCAATTGATCCAGCGATACCTGGTCCCAGTCGTCCTCGGCTGGCAGTTTGGGCAGCGTGGGGAAATTGACCGGCACGATGAACGGCCCGCCCGTGGCTTGGGCGAGATCGGGGCGGCGCCATTCCTGGCCGCAGGCGACGAGCGCGAAGTCGCAGCCGAGTTCGCGCGCCACCCGCGCCGCGCGGTCGTCCATCAGCACGCTGCCCGGCTCGAAAATGAAACGCGTTTTTTTGCCGAGCCCGGACGCCAGTGCGGCCAGGGAGGGATCGTATTCCGGTCGCTTGCGGCCTACCGGATGCTTTTCAAAATCGGCACGGTCCCGCGCGTAAAACTGCGCGTCAAAAAAACTTTGCCGCACCGCCGCGATCACGCCCATCAAGGAAGCGGGGAACGTGCCGGCATCGTCGTCCTGCGTCTCAAACGCGATGTGCTGGAAGACTTCCGGCTGCAGGATCACCTCATTGGGGTTGGCGTCCGCGAGGGTGACCAGCGCGCTGGCACCGCGCAGAATGCCCCGGGCCGGGGCGAGCACGGCGGCGGTGAACCCCAGTTCCCGCAGCGGCGCGAGCGTTTTATCCTTCGGTGAATACTTTTCCACCGTGCGAAATTCCGGCGTGATCCGCGCCAGTTTGTAACCGGGGCCAGGCCGGCCTTCATCCGTGTTCACCCCCGGCGCGCCGAAAAACTGGAAGCCGCCGGCAGCGAGCGTCCCGCGGGTGATCGGCATGGTGTCGCTTGTGGACACGGGTGGATTGGTTGAATCCCAAACGAGATAAGGTTCAATGAAACCGGCGTAAATCGTATTGCTGGTCGTGTCCCATACCCGCGCGTCGGCGGGAATCACGATGTTGGTGCCGACGGCTTCGATCAAGCCGTCACGCAATAAGACGGTGCCTGCTTCCAGCACCTCTCCCGGACGCACCACGATTCGCCCGCCGACCAAAGCGTGGACTCCCGGTGGCCGCGGTCGAAACCCCGGCGGCAGCAGGTCGTCCGCCCAAGCTGCCGTCGCCAGCAGCGCCAGCGCGAAAATCGTCGCGCGCATCCATCGTTCACCGGGCCAGATCATTTAGTCGCGCAGTGTGTGGAGGAACGCCGCGCAAGGCAAGCGGCGCGTGCGGGTGGAAATGCTCAAAAATAAGAACCCTTCAACGTGGGTGGCCGTTCTCCGGGCGCCCGGGGAGTGCGGGGGACAATTCCGCGTCAGGACTTGGTTCCATTTTTCGGAGTTTCAGATTTGCAAGTTGGTTGGACTGCATATTCACAACCGGAACAAGAAGGAGGGACAATTCGAACAATGATGCAGTTCCTTTGCTTCAAAAACCCTGATCCTTCCGTGCGTCTGCTTGGACTCAAAACCTTGTCGGCCAACACACAGAAAAATTTGCAATTCGACTCTCAATGACTCAGGGCAAGTGGTGCGCCTGCGCGCCGCAGCAACTTTGCGCTTTCACCGGCGAACATTTCACATGCGAACAAGCCGGTAAATGGGGAAATGGTGGACTGAACACAAATTACCTTTCACCGACTGATCCACCCACCGCCCACCACGAGATCGTCCTGGTAAAACACTGCCGCCTGGCCGGGCGTGATGGCGCGCTGGGAGGAATGTAATTTCACCTTCACCGAACCATTGCCGGTCGGCGTGACCGTCGCAGGCGTGCCGGGGTGGTTGTAGCGAATCTTCGCCGTCACTTCGATGGGACCGGCCAATTGATCGAAGGGATGCCAGTTGCAGCGCTCAGCGGTGAATTCATCGCGGTCGAGCGCGGAATCATCACCGACGACGACGCGATTGTTTTCCGCGTCGAGTTCGACAACATAGACCGGCTTCGGCGTGGTGATGCCAAGTCCCTTGCGCTGGCCGATGGTGTAAAAGGCAATGCCGTCGTGGTGTCCCAGAACGTGGCCGTGCACATCGGTGATCTCGCCCCGATGCTTTTGCACGAGGTTCGCCGACTGAAGAAACCCGCCGTAGTTGTTGTCCGGCACAAAGCAGATTTCCATGCTCTCCTCCTTGTCGGCGGTCTTGAGCTGGCAATGCCGGGCCACTTCGCGCGTGTCACTTTTGGTTTTTTCACCAAGCGGAAAAATGACGCGCGCCAGCTGGTCCTGCCGCAGCGAAAAAAGGAAATAACTCTGGTCCTTCCTAAAATCGCGTCCGCGTTTGAGCAAATGGCGGGAACCGTCCGCGTTTTTTTCCACGCGCGCAAAATGTCCGGTGGCGATGAAATCCGCGCCGAGCTGGTCCGCGCGATTAATAAGCCGGCCGAACTTCAAATTCTGGTTGCACATCACGCACGGGTTCGGTGTGCGGCCGGCCTTGTATTCGTCCGCGAAATATTGGATGACGTGCTTCTGGAATTCCGCCGCCTCGTCAATCAGGTAATACGGGATGTCGAGTTTGTCGCAGACGGAACGCGCGTCGGTGACGGCCTGCGGGCCGCAGCATTTGTCCTCCGCGCGGTTCACGCAATCCTGCGGCCAGAGTTTGAGCGTGATGCCGATGACCTCGTAGCCCTGCTCGATCAAAAGCGCCGCCGTCGCCGAGGAATCAACTCCTCCGCTCATGCCGCAGACCACGCGTTGACGCTTTTGCGCATTCACAGAAGAACATCATACCATGCGCGGGCGGCGTGTAAAATGGTTTGCATTGCGGTCTGACAAAATAAAAAGCGCCGAATCAAATTTTACTGACCCGGCGGCGGAATGTTGATGGGCGATTTGCTCAACCCATCACGCCGATGGTCGCCACGTCGCTCCATCGACCGACCTGCTCGTCGTTCACCTTCTCCGCCATGGGAGAAGGACCGGATGATATGGGGTGATTGCGAAAAACATGAGCCGTGCGAAAAGACCGCAGCACCAGAGGCATCATGGTTTGATAATCCGTTCGGCTTCCCACTTATCGAAATCGCCGTCCTCACTCCGGTGAATCTCCGCGTGGCCGTCGGCAAACCCGTAAGTTTTTAGTAACTTGCCGCCGCCGGGCGATTGCCAGGCCTGCTTTTCCTTGAGAATAATCGTGGCATAGGGTTTGGCGATATTGGTGCTCGCGCCGCTGTAAACCAGATCAAAGTTGGCGGCCAATTGAACCAAAAAATTCGTGCTAACATAACCTGTGCCCAAATGACCGGCAGCGTCCATTAGATTGGGCGGGTATTGTCCCTCGTGGGCGTCGGCATACATAATGCACACCAGCGTGCCTTGCTTTGCCTGATACAGTTTGGCTATACCTATCTGGTTAGTTTTCCCATTCGGACGTGATGTATTGTCGCAACTGGCAACGAGGCATAGGCAGACGATAGCAATGAAAAAAGACAATGTCGGTTTCATATTTGTTTTACGTTGTTTAATGTTTTTTGAGGTTGTCAAGGTATCAGGCCGCAGAAAAATCATTGGTTAAATTTTATTCTAAGCGTCATTCAGCCGGGTGCAATGCGTTGAACACAGCCCGGCGATTTTCCGCACTCATGGGCGCGTGAGTCACGTCTTGTTTTGCGCCGGTGACGGGGTCGAGCAAGGCTAGGCTGACCGTGTTGTCATCACCGGCAGGATGTCCCATTTCGGACAAGACCACTACCAAATCCTCAGCGAATCTTTTATACATGTCGTGCTCTCCGTATTTGGCGCGGCAGAAAGCCAGAATGTCCACGGTGGGCTGTCCGTTTACGGCGGCAAGTTCCGATTCGTTGCCCAGATACATCACAAAAACTTTATCGCCCGCGAAGCGAACATGCGTGAACGGCGAGACCTGCAATGACAGACGCATAAACGCGTTGGTGCTCAGTTCAGGCAACTGGCTTTGCGCGGTCGGGTGCAATGCGTTGAACACAGCCCAGCGATTTTCCGCACTCATGGGCGCGTGAGCCACGTCTTGTTTTGCCCCGGTAGTGGGGTCAAGCAAGGTCAGGCTGACCGTGTTGTCATCGCCGGCGGTATGTCCCATATCGGACAGAACCACTACCAAATCCTCGGCGAATCTCTTATACATGTCTTGGTCTCCGTATTTGTCGCGGCAGAAAGCCAGAATATCTCCTGTGGACTGGCCGTTTACTGCCACGAGTTCCGATTCTTTGCCCAGATATGTCACCAATACCTTTTCACCGGCAAAGCGGACACGGGTGAACGGTGAAATTTGTTTGGATGGACGCATAAACGCATTGGTGCTCGTTTCGAGCAAATGGCTTTGCGCGGCTCGCAATGAGTTTTGTTTCGCCTGCAATTGATTGAGCCGGTTGTCTAATGCTTGTTTTTCTGCGGGCGACAAATTGGCATCTTGTGCTTTTTGGCGAATTTGCCTTTCTTCAGCGCGGATGGTCCGTTCTTGCTCGATGTTTTTTTCCACCCGTTGTTCCCAGGTTAACACTGCCGCGCCCGCCAGCACAGTGCCGGAGGCAATTACAATCACCGTTTTTGTTTTCAGCCATGCCATAAGGTTGAGTGTTCCTTTCACAAGGGGCAGGGTTGATGCCGTCGCCGTCGCGCCCTTAGTCGCGGCGACAAGGGAAATTGATTTTGCCATGCCCACGGGCGCGGCTTGAACGGAATTGGCGGAAATCGTTCCGGCAAGGATGGCCGTGGTTGAAATTATGCCATGTTTGCTGAAAACTTTCCGCAGCTTTTCCAGCGCGCGGTTCACGCGCATTTTCGCCGCGTCCTCGCTCGCGCCCAAACCCGCGCCGACCTCGGCGAACGTTTTGTTTTCAAAAAATCGCAGTACGAGTGCGTCGTGATCTTTTTGCCCGAGCTGGTCCATCGCGCCGTCCAGCAGTGGCGTGATTTGTTGCCAGGCTTCTTCTTGGATTTGCGGCGACGTGGCATCGCCGTCTCCGGTTAAAATGTTTTGCATATAAGCCTCCTGTTCGCGGTGTTGCCGCCGCCGTTGGATGGTCAGGGCGTTGGCGCTGGCGTAACGCGCCGTGCGGCACAACCAGCCGGGCAGAATGGTCCGATCCCCGAGTGAAGCGGCCTTGCGCGCAAGAATGATGAACACCGCCTGCGTGATTTCCTCCGCCAGATGCGGGTCGGGCACCTGCCGCCGTGCCACCGAATAAACGAGGTTGACGTAACGAGAAACCAGCGTGGCAAAGGCGGCCTCGGATTGGTTCCGGGCGTATTCGCGCAGCAAGTCCAGATCATTGTTCATTCCATCAATACCTTTACGCCGCGGCGGAAAGGTAACAAAAAATTTCCGACATCAAATCCGCCACCCGAAAACAGAAAACCGCCGGCGAAGTTGTTTCGCTGGCGGCGTGGTGAAAAGCGCGCGGTGAATTATCGCTTGTAGTGGCAGAGATAGGCCACGTCGCCAACGGCTTCCACTTCAAACTTCACGCCCTTGGGAACCACGAAGAACTGCCCCTGGCCGTAGCTTTTCCAGTCGCCGCCGGGCAGCTTGGCCTTCAAGGTGCCGGCCACAACGTGCATCTGTTCCTCGCAATCGGTGCCGAAACTGTATTTGCCGGGTTCGATCACGCCGACCGTCGCCGGTCCTTCGGGCGTATTGACCGCCAGGCTCTGCACTTTTCCCTCAAAATATGAATTGTGTTTCATGGCCCTTTAATGCCGGTTTTCCGCGGCGCTGACAATCAAATCCGCTGCGGTCCGCCGTCCGGTGCCACGATTGCCCGGCCGGCCAAAGTCCGCTGGACGAAAATGGGAACGCTCAATACAGTTCACGCCGAAGATCAAAATTCGCTTTGAACAAACGCGCGCTCATCAAGAAAATCACCGCCAAGCTGGCCGGCGAACTGGAAGTGTACTTCCGGGCCGCGCTGGCCTCCCGCACCGAGGCCACGCACGAATCCAGCAAGGCCGAAAGCAAATACGACACGCGGGGCCTGGAAGCTTCCTATCTCGCGCGCGGCCAGTCCCGGCAGGCGGCGGAACTCGAAGCGGCCATTACCGAGTTTGAAAAGCTCGCCGTGCGCCAATTCGAGCCGGGTGAAGGCATCAGCCTCGGCGCGCTGGTCGAACTGGAGCAGGGGGGCGAACGGTCCTTTTATTTTCTCGGCCCGCGCGCCGGCGGCACCGAAGTGGTGCAGGACAAAAAGGAAATTCTCGTCATCACCCCGCAATCGCCGCTGGGCGAACAACTCGTTGGCAAGAAATCCGGCGACCGGCCGCAGCTCAACTTCGGCGGTGCGAAACAGCCGGCCAGGATTGTTGCCGTGGAATGAAAACGCGGCGGTCCCGCCCAAACACCAGTCGCCGCCCGAGGTGATTCGGAGTTCGACCTCGGAGGCAGGCTGACGTCACCAACCGCCGTCGGCCAGCCGGGCGGTCACGTTTTTGGCCAAATCCTCCGCCAACAGCGGCAACGCCTGGCGTTCGGCGCTGGTCAGGTCCATGCCCACGCGCACCAGCGTGTAACCTGTCACCTCCTGATCCAAAATCACTTTGTCGGTGGTGAGATTCCGGGCTTTGACACGGGCGGTGGCGCTGACCCGAAAATCGCGCACGGTCAGCACGTCGTTCGGCGCGAAACTCAACTCGTGCCGGTCATACTTGGTCAGCACACCGGTGACAAGAACCTCGGCGCCGCCCCGCGTGGCCAGCCGGTAGGTGCCGTCGCGCTGGACTTCGCGGCGTAGCGCGGTGGTCAGCGCGTCGCCCAGGCGCGGCTCCAGCGTTTGGTTGTCGAACGGGCGGATTTGAAGGGATTTCTCACCGGCGGCGAGGCCGTTGCTGGGGCCGAGGTGATAGCCGGCGCAACCGCTGGATGCAAACGCCGCGAGGCCGAGCAGCAGCAAACAAAACGTACGCATGCTCATTTGCTCGCCGTCTGGAGCCGTCTTTTGATGGCGTCAATCCGCTCGCGCGCGACGCTGGCAAAGGGCGATGTCGGATCGCGCAGCAGCACTTCGTTGTAATACACCAGCGCGCCATTCCACTTTTCGTTCCGCTCGTAATACTTGGCGATCTCGTAATTTCCGCGCGCCTGCTCGGCATGCAGCCGGCCGATAATCTTTTGCGCCTGCGGCACGCGCGGATCGTCCGGATACAGCGTCATGAAATCCGTGAAGGTCGCGACCGCCTGCGCCGCGGTGTTCTGATCGTATTCCGCCGTTGTGGCCTCCTTTTGGTAGGCCAGCGCCTGCCGGAAAATGGCGTCGGCGGCGATGGCGGGCCGGTCGTTGTAGCGATCCGCCGCCAGTTCATATGCTTTGACGGCGTCCGGAAAATTCGACTGCTTCTCGCGCGCGGCACCGATTTTCATCTGTGCCAGCGGGGCGATTTCCGAGTAGGGCCCGTTCTTGACGATCTGCTCATACAAGCCGGCCGTGCGTTCCATGGACGGAAAGAGTGGTATGTAATTATAGACGCGGAACCATTCCCCGTTCAAAAAGCGGCCGGCGATTTCGTACTGCCGCCGCAGCACTTCCTGGTAATTCACCGATTTAGGATATTTCTCGACCAGCGTCTGGTAGGACTTGAATGCCCGTTCATCCCAGCCCCGGATTTCGTAACACCGGCCCAGGATGTATTGCGCCTGCGGCGCGTAATCCGACAGCGGCCACATGCGCGTAACGCGGGCGGCGGCCTTCTGCGCGAGCGCATAGTCCTTTTTATCAAACGCTTCCTGCGCCACCGCCAGCTGGTCTTTGGCCCGTGTGCGGGTCCATTTGCCGACGCCGCCGACCGGCTCGTAATTCCAGCCTTCGCCCGGCGTGTAGACGAACGGGGCCGGCGCGCGGAACGGCAGCAGGCACGCGGCGGCGGCCAGCAGCAACCAAATGAAACGGCGGTTCATGGCGTGACGGTAATGACGCGGCCGCGGTGAGTCAAGACAGGCGAATCAGCCGCGATAAACAATCATCACGGCGTACTCGGTGAGTAATTTTTGCGAGCCGATGTCCAGGTGGGTGTAGGCCATCGGCGTGATGCTGACAATGTTGGTCTCGCCCACCTTTTGGAGGAACTTCGAGATCACGTCGTCGAACGTGTCATGCCCCACCTCAATGCAGTCGGTGTGGCGAATGGTTTTGACCCGGATCAATTTGTCCGTCTCCTTGGCCGCCACCTCGAGCGGCTTGAGCGGTTTGGCGATCAGCACGCTGACCGGCTTGTCATGCACCGGCACTTTCAGGTGCATTTCCACCTTGGCCGCGGCGGAGGTGTTGATGGAACTGTGGGCGGCCGGCAGGGTGGGGATGCCGCCACCGCCCGCCACCGGGATGCTGCCGCTGGTGGCCGCGCCGGAGGTCCGGGTGCCGGGCGTGCCGGCGTGGGGGATGACGATGGTTTCCTGACAGTTGGGACATTCGATCTCGCTGCCGGCTCCGGCGCTGTCCACTTCGAGCTCCTGTTCACACTTGGTGCAATTGAAAATGATGTCCATAAAATCTGGGTGTTGAACTTCAGGGCAGATTAAATCCGCCCCGCGCCCTTGGCGAGAACAAACTGGCGCGCCCGGGAGAGCAATTTGTGCGTGCGTTCGGCGGCGGGCTTTCCTAACTTCCCCGCCGCTTTATGGCACTCATTAAACCTTTCGCCGCGCTGCGGCCGCAACCCGCACTGGCCGCGCAAATCTGCGAGCTGCCCTATGACGTCATGTCCTCGGCTGAGGCGCGTGAAATCGCGCGCGGAAAACCGCTGAGTTTTTTGCACGTCAGCAAGCCGGAAATTGACCTGCCGCCCGCCACCGATCCCTACGCGCCGGAAGTTTACGCCCGGGGCCGCGAGAATTTTCAAAGCCTGATCACGCAAGGCGCGCTGCGGCAGGACGCGCAACCGTGCTTTTATCTCTACCGGCAGATCATGGGCGGCCACGCGCAGGTCGGGCTGGTGGCCGCCGCGAGCTGCGAGGAATATCTCCAGGGCGCCATCAAAAAGCACGAGCTGACTCGTCCAGACAAGGAAGACGACCGCGTGCGCCACATCGAAACGCTCAACGCCCAGACCGGGCCGGTGTTCCTGACGTACCGCGCGACGGAATCCTTTGACGCCTTCGTCGCGCGGAAAATTTCCGAAGCGCCCGCCGTGGATTTCACCGCCGCCGACGGTGTGCGCCACACCTCCTGGACGATTGCCGGGGCAGAGGACATCCAGTTCGTCGCGCGGCAGTTCGCGGCGGTTCCGGCGCTCTACATCGCCGACGGGCATCATCGCAGCGCGGCGGCGGCGCGGGTTTTTCAATCACGCAAGGGCGTAGGCCACAGCGGACAATTTCTGGCGGTGATTTTTCCCCACAACCAGCTGCGGATTCTGCCTTACAACCGCGTCTTGAAAGATTTGAACGGGCTTTCCCCGGCGCAACTTGGGCAGAAGCTCGACGCGGTTTTTATTCGCCGCCAACCCGGCGCGGCGCAACCCGCGCGCAAACACGAACTGGGTTTGTTCCTCGCCGGCGCCTGGCACACGTTGGAATTCCGCCCGCCGTTCACCGCCGCCGCCGACCCGATCGAGCGCCTCGACGTGACGCTGCTGCAAAAAAACATTCTCGCGCCGGTCTTTGGCATTGACGATCCGCGCACCAGCAAGCGGATCAATTTCGTCGGCGGCATCCGCGGCACGGCGGAACTGGAGAAGCTTGTGAACAGCGGCGAATATGCCTGCGCGTTCTCAATGTTTCCGACGAGCATCGAGGATTTGATGAGCATCGCCGACGCGGGCGGAATCATGCCGCCCAAGAGCACCTGGTTCGAGCCGAAGCTGCGCGACGCGATGTTCACGCACCTGATATAAGCCGGAGCGATGCCGTTGCTCCGGCGGGTAGCTGCGACGCCCTCGCCGCGCGACATTCAAGACACCTTTTGGTTTGGCGAGGAGCAGCGGCGATGAGGCGTCGCCAACACCCTCTGCGACAGGAGCGTCGCAGCCACGCCAAGGCCGATTTTCCCGCCAACCGCATCGTCCCAGTGAAAACGCGGTGGAATTTATTGAGCTTCGTTCAGGCGCTCAGTAAACCGGCTCGCTGCCGTCGAGCATCTTCACCTTGTTGTGGACGAAGTATTCCTTCGTCAGCGCCTGCATCATCTTCGGCATGTGGTCAATGAGCCGCTTGAGTTTGCGCGGTTTGTGTTTCGCCAGCGCGTAATGCGTGAGCAGCGGCATCGCGATGGTGGTGTCGGTATAGCAAACGATGGCGTCGGGCAGCTTGGTCGGATCCACCTTGCCCCAGCTGACCGCTTCGCCAGGCGTCGCGCCGGAAAGCCCGCCGGTGTCCGGCCGCGCGTCGGTGACCTGGATGAAAAAGTCCTGGCCGACTTCTTTCATGCGGAGCACTTCCTGAATCTGCGGCTCGGTCTGAAGCGTGAAATTTTTCGGACTTCCGCCGCCCCACAGAACGACGCCGCTGCGGCCGCCGGTGCGCTTGGCCGCGAGGACGATGGCGGTGGATTCGTTCACGTCGATCGAGGGATTGACGCGCAGCTTGTTGCCGCGCAATTCCACGCCGGCGACGTTCATGCCGATGGTCGAATCGCCGGGCGAACTGGTGAAGCACGGCACTCCCGCGCGGTAGGCGGCGGCCATCACGGACACGTCCTTGAGCTTGTTCTTGCGTTCCCATTCGGCGGCGTATTTGCCGATGAGATAATGCAGCTCGGTCGTGCCCATTTCCTTTTGAAACTCGGGCTGGCAGAGAATTTCGCGCAACAATTCGTCCGTGGCCATCAGGCCGTCGGAATAGGGAATCACCACGTCGTAAATGCGGACGAGGTCGTTGTCGCGCAGGTCGGTGTCGTCGAATTTGAAGCTGCCGCTGTGCACCGGGTAGTTCAGCGCGAAGTGGAGATCGTGATACAGATTCGCGCCGGTGGAAACGATCCAGTCCACGAACCCGGCCTTGATGAGCGGGATGATGCTCGAACAGCCAAGGCCCGCGGGCGTGAGCGCGCCCGAAATGCTCATGCCGATGGTCACGTCGGCGTCCAGCATCCGTTCGGTGAACAGCTGGCAGGCTTCGCGCAGCCGCGCGGAGTTGTAGGCGAGGAAGCACTCGTCAATGATGTGGGTGAGCTTTTCCTTGCCGGTCAGGTTTTTCGGCTGGATGCGTTTGCCCGCCATGTATTTCTTTTTGTGCGGGCAGTTTTTCTCCTTCATCCAGTCGGGCATGTCGGCAACGGCTTCGCGATTATGAATTTTGTAGCGTTCGGTTCGGGCCATAATTTTTATTAAAATTTTGTGCCACTCACGATACGGAACCTGGCGCGAATGCCAACCTCAAATTTGGAAACTCTAGCCGGGGAGGTTTTTTTCCTCCGCTGCCGCGCCCGGTTGCGGTAAGAATCGGCGATGCATGTTTTTCTCAATGGCCGGTTCGTCCCCGAAGAATGCGCGGTCGTGTCGGTGTTTGACCGCGGTTTTCTCTATGGTGACGGCGTATTTGAAACGGTGCTTGTCAGCAACGGCCGGCCATTCCGCTGGGCGGCGCACCTCGATCGGTTTCAACGCGGCGCAGAATTTTTGAAAATCAAACTCTCGTGTTCCCCCGCGGCCCTGCACCGGTTCGCCGGCCAGTTGATCGCGAAAAATCAAATGCCTGAGGCCTTGCTGCGGCTGACGTTGTCCCGTGGCGTTGGTGTGCGCGGTTATTCGCCGCAAGGCGCGACCGCACCGACGCTGGTGATGACGCTGCACGCCGCGCCGAAGGTGAATTTGAAAAACCCGCCGCGTTGGAAACTGATCACCGCCTCGCCGCGGCTACCAGCGGGCGAATCGCAGGCGCAATTCAAGACGGCTAACAAGTTGTCGCAAATCCTGGCCCGCGCCGAGGCGGACGCCGCCGGCGCGGACGAGGCGCTGCTGCTCAACACGGACGGCAACGTCGTGGAAGCCAGCGCCGGGAATTTGTTCTGGATCGAACGCAACACGATTTGCACGCCGCCGCTCGCCAGCGGCATTTTGCCGGGCGTGACGCGCGCCGTGGTGCTGGAAATCAGCCGGTCGCTGGGCCTGAAAACGCGGGAGGCGCAAATCACGCCAGCAAAACTGCGGCGCGCGGCCGGCGCGTTTGTGTCGCTCAGTTCGTGGGGCGTCGTGGAAGTGCAATCGCTGGATGGCCACAAACTGGAGGTTTCGGCGCTAACGGCGCTTATCCGGGACCGTTACTGGGCCTGCGTTGGCGTCGAAAACGCGTGACTGAATTTGCATGGCTTGATTTATTTTTGATCTGCCCTACTTTCCTCTCCTCGATTTATGCAATTGAACAATGACGAGATCCGCCGCTACTCGCGGCACCTGATCCTGCCGGAAGTCGGTCTGGCGGGCCAAAAGAAGATCAAAGGCACGAGCGTCCTGTGCATCGGCGCGGGCGGGCTGGGCTCGCCCATCGCGATGTATCTGGCCGCCGCCGGCATTGGGAAGATCGGGATCGTGGATTTCGACACCGTGGATTACTCAAATTTGCAACGGCAGATTCTCCACACGGACGCCGACGTGGGCCGGCCCAAGGCGCAGTCCGCCAAGGAAACTTTGGCGGGCATCAACCCGAATTGCGAAGTCGTCATTCACAACACGCGCATCTCCTCCGAGAATGCGCTCGAGCTCATCCGGCCTTACGACATCGTCGTGGACGGCACGGATAATTTCCCGACGCGCTACCTGACGAACGACGCCTGCGTGCTGCTCAACAAGCCCAATGTCTACGGCTCGATTTTCCGTTTCGAGGGACAGGCCAGCGTGTTCGCGCCGCATCTGGGCGGCCCCTGCTACCGCTGCCTTTATCCCGAACCGCCGCCGCCCGGCATGGTGCCGAGCTGCGCGGAAGGCGGCGTCCTCGGCGTGCTGCCCGGCATCATCGGCTGCATCCAGGCGACGGAGATTTTGAAGCTGGCGATTGGCAAGGGCACGTCGCTCGTCGGACGCCTGTTGCTGTTCAACGCGCTCGACATGAAGTTCCGCGAACTCAAGCTGCGCAAAGATCCGCAATGCCCGATCTGTGGCGAACATCCGACGATCAAGGAATTGATTGATTACGAAATGTTCTGCGGCATCACGCCGGAGCCGGCCACGCCCGCGTCGAATCCCGACGAAGTGACGGTGCAGGACATGAAAAAGGCGCTCGACGATCCGAAGCTCGGCATCAAAGTCGTGGACGTGCGCGAGCCGGATGAATACGAGATCGCCCATGTGGACGGAGTGCCGCTGCTGCCCTTGAGCCAGCTTGGCCAGCGGTTTACGGAACTCGATCCGAACCAGCAGTACTACCTGCACTGCAAAGCCGGCGTGCGTTCGCTTAAGGCGTTGCAATTCCTGCGCGAGCAGGGTTTCAAATATCTCAAGAGCGTCAAAGGCGGAATCAGCGCGTGGTCCGACGAGATTGATCACAAGGTGCCAAAATACTGATTGCCTGGTTGGACTGCCGACAGATGTGAAGATTCTTGCGGCGAGTTGCGGTGAGCGTCACCTCGGATGAATGCCTGCTTTTCCTTACCCCGAAGCATACGTTCATAATTCAACCGGGCGGTTTTGCCCCCGACCAGTTCAACCATGCGCAGCCGAATGGGTTTAGAAAACGAACTTCCTCAAAAAGTGACGCCGATGGAGGTGTGGAGTTGCAGATCGTTTTTGGCGACCCCGTGCGTGGGTTGGGTGTCGTAGAGGTCGAGCATGCTGAAGCGCAGCGCCATGTTTTTCCATAGGGCGTAAGACAAGGTGGATTCAGCGCGGGAACGGAAGTCCGTGGAATCCACGCGTGGCATGAATTCCAGCCGCTCGGTGAAGGTGACGGCGGGGTTGATTTTCCAGGTGCTGTCCTCGCTAAAACGGGGAAAGGGGTTTCGGGTGACGGTTTTGTCCGAGCGATATTGTTCCTGGTAATCCAGGCCCGCCTCCGCGTTCAGCAGAAAGTTGGTCCGCATGAGAACGTGATACCCCATGCCGGGGCCGATTTCATCCTGGAAATCAATTCGGAGAATCTTGTCGTAGCCGACCGAGACCAGGTCATAGACGTACCATTTGTAGGTCGCCAAATCGAAATCGGTCTTGTCCGCCGCCTGGGTGCGGTCGGCGGACAGGACGCTGGTGCTGCCGCCATTGGCGTTAGGGGTCTTGGTCCAGCCGTAGTCAACGGCATAGTCCAGGCGATTGCGGAAATGATTTTGCGGATGTTGATCATAAGGCCGTTCGTAAGACCAGGTGACATGGCCATGATAAATCTCCTGATCTTTGGGACCGCTGGCGAAATCGGCCCCAATATGAACCTCGATTTTCCCGCGCTTTGGCTTCGGCGGGGCGACCGGCGCTGTTACCTTTGCCACAATGACGGAGGTAGGCGCTGATGGAACCGGCAGGACTTTCTTTTCCTCACGGCGCTCAATCGCCGAAAGCGGAACCGTCAAGCCACTGGTCCAACTGTTGGTGAGGACCAGCCGGCTGGCATCTTCCGAAACCACCGTCCCCGCAATATGGTCGCCGCTCTTCAAATGCAGGATGATTTCGCCGGCGCCGGTGATTCCGGGCCGGGCGAGCGCGAGGCAAACCGCCGCGATGCGCGCAGTTAACAACGCTTTGGAGCCCCGGATTAATCGCCGGCGTGGTCTTGCTTTGCTTCTGGACACAACCCATTGACGCATCAACTCAAGTTTTCTTCAATCGCGGAAAAAGATTTTCAGCCTCGACCGACAAGAGCCGGGACAAAGGGCGGGGCAGCACGCTTTTTGAACGCCGCCATAGTGCCCGGCCAGGCATATTTCGATTTTGCAGGTGAGAATGACCTGACCCGCGCGCGGCGAGAAAAATGAACGGGATTTTATTTTCAGCAGGCAGTTCAAATGGTTCGGAAAAATTCCGAGGACTTGGTTCCCCTCGGCTCGCAGAATTTGAACACGCCCAAACCAAGACCTTGATCGGTGGTCAGCGCTGAGATTTTCGATTTTCAGCCACACCTGCTTAGGCTCGGTGATGCAATGATGGGGGTGCTTGAAACCAGGAACTCCTGCAAAATCCACCACGAAATCGCCCCGAAGAAAATCAGGCGCTCACTTTTTCGGAATCTCCACCGGGTGCCACTGGCCGTCGTAGGTGGCGACCTGGACGATTTCTTCGCCCATGATGATGAACTCGGTGTCGGCCTCGGACGGCGCGGTCTTGGGCGCGCCGGCGGCCGTCTGCTCGTCGTGGACCCGGGCGGCTTCCATCAGCAAAACCTCCCAGCGTCCTTGGATCGTGCGTTCCGGCGGCGCCTGGAACGGCTGCACGCGGAACTCGCCGCCGCCCAGCGAGAGCAATTTGTGCAGCGCCGCCTCGCCCGTGAGCGTGCCGACCGTGGCGTGAACGATAGAGCCGACTTCGATGAAAATACGGCCCTGGGCCAGCGGATTGCGCACTTCAAGAATCGAGGAATGCCGGCCCACGCATTCCATCTGGAGGACTTCCTGCAAGCCGACCTGGCGCAGCGTGCCGCTGAAGCCTTTCTGGTGCGTCCAGAGAATCAGGTCGTTGAGCATGTTGAAAATCGCCTTGATGCCGTCCGGCGTGAGCGGTTTTTCGAGGAACAATTCCGCGCCGTTGGCCAGACTGGCCGTGCGGTTGGCCTCCGTCGGGCTGCCGGTCAGCACCACAATTTTGATGTCGGGGTAGCGGCGCTTGATGATGCCGAGCAATTGGATGCCGTCGAGCATCGGCATGCCGAGGTCCAGCACCACCAGCTCGATTTCCGTCTGCTGCAGAATGGCCAGCGCGTTGTCCGCCGTCGGTGCGGCGTGGATGTCCCAAGTATTCCCCGACAGCGCCCCGCAGACGCCGCCGAACATTTCCAGGAACGCCATGCTGTCATCCACGAAGAGCACCTGATGCTTTTTGCCGGGACCCGCAGCCGGGCTTTTGGCTGGTGCGACGGGCAGGGGTGGCGCTTTGCCGCCGGGCGTGGCGGAGAGTTCCAAGCGCATTTCGATGACGCCGACGCGCAGCACCTGGCCTGGCTTGAGGACCGCTTCGGTGATGCGTTCGCCGCGGACGTAGGTGCCGTTGGTGGAGCGGAGGTCACGCACGACCAGTTCGTCACCGCGCAATTTCACCTCGCAATGCCGGTTGGAAATGGACGTTTCGACGATCTGGAACGAGTTGCCATCGGCGCGACCGATGGTGGTCCAGCTTGCGCTCAATTCATGCGACAAGCCGGCCAGCGCCGGAGTGACAACGACAAGTTTGGCCATAGGTCTTGATTGACAGCGTGGAATTTGAATGATCCCGCACGGGCGGGCAAATAAAATCGGGAGCCAGCGGGCAGCCCGAAGAAACGACCTGGTTTATGCCGGAGAGACACGCGCGTGGCCCGACCAACCGATGTCCGGCCGCGAAGCGTGGCGTTTTCCCACTGAAAATGGTCATCCCAGTCAGAAGCTCATATTCTCGGAACTTTCTTTAACTTATCATCGATGATCAGTCTGTTTCAATCCAGCGGCATCTGCTGGTTGATGCCAAACCATGAAACGGCAATGCCCGGGTTGAAAAACACCACCAAGAAGATCAGCAAAGCCAAACGGATGTGCGTCGCAATTTAATTGCGAGACCAACTTTTGGGAAAAGGGTCGCTCTCATTCATGGAAAGCAAGAGCGAAGCGGCCGGGCGCGTGAGCGGCAGAGAACTCATCAGCGAATTCATCCACGACTTTACCTTCAATGACGCCGGTCTGGTCAGCGCTTTCGCGAATTTGCGGATACGCCTGCCAAAGTAGAGTCGCGGGCGCGTTGGAAAATTGCCAGCGCTGGGTTGTGCCCTGGCAGCACGCGCATTAATTGGGAGACAAGCAACGCTCCTAGAACCAGCCGCCAGCGAATTCGCTCGGCTTCTATCCTGTTGGAATTCCAGAAGGTGACTGCGTCAACCCGACCTGTGGGCGCCACCAGGGCTAATTCACGTGTGGAGTATTTGTGCGGCTGGCTGTGGCCATAACGCAGCGGGGAATATTCTGAATGCAGGAGGGCCATCACTATTTGCCCGCAGTTTATCAGCCCGGCACCCGAATCCCGCCTGATAAACACGCGGTTTTAGCTTGGCGCGCGGTTCCAAACCCGCTTTAATCCGAGTCTTGACAGTCAAAATTAACAAACAAACGAACTGAACAAATATGGCAAAAGCACTGACCAAATCCCAGATTGCGGCGGAAATCGCAACCCAGAGCAACCTTAGCAAGAAAGCGGCGGTGGAGATTCTCGAAATCATCGCGCAACTCGCTTACAAGCACGCCAAGAACACCTTCACCCTGCCGGGCCTCGGCAAGCTGGTGCTGGTTCATCGCAAGGCGCGCATGGGCCGCAACCCGGCCACAGGTGAAGCGATCCAGATCAAAGCCAAGCGCGTCGTCAAATTCCGCGTGGCCAAAGCCGCGAAGGACGCCATCCTCGGCACGAAGTAACCCCACTCTGTTTTGCTCAGGCACTCTGCGAACGCAGAGTGCCTTTGTTTTTGGCGTGGTCAAATCGGCTCCCGTTATTTCACGGCTGCCTGCTTCTCGCTGTTCATATTTGGCGTCAATGTGCCTGCCGTAGGTGGTAAGGCTCAGTTTGACATCCTTGTGTCCCTGCCAATTCACGGCGACTCGCAGATCGATGCCGGTTTCCAGACAGTGGACAATGAAACATCGCCGCAAGCGGAAACCGTCTTCGTTCCCTATTCTGCTGGGCGAAGAGCCATCAACAGCCGGATGGCTCACCAGTTGCAGATCCGCCCTGAGTTCAGCTACCGTGGCGACGTGGATTGCCACGAAAATTTCTCCGGCCTGCTGGCCGGCACGGCTCCCCTGCTCGCGCTCGCGCCGATGCAGGATGTGACTGATCTGCCGTTTTGGAAACTGATGTCGGCTTACGGCGGGGCGGATGTTTATTACACCGAATTTTTCCGCGTTCACGCCACTTCCAATCTCGAAAAATACATCCTCCAATCCATCACGGAAAATCCCACGGGCCGGCCGGTGGTTGCACAGATGATCGGCAACGACATTGCGGCACTCGTCCGCACCGCGCGGGAGTTGCAGCAATATCCCATCGCGGCGGTGGACCTGAACCTCGGTTGCCCCGCGCCGGTCGTCTATAAAAAATGCGCCGGCGGTGGCCTGCTGCGCGAGCCGAAGAGAATTGACGCCATCCTCGGCGCGCTGCGCGACGCGGTCAAAATCAAGTTCACTGTGAAAACGCGGCTCGGCTTCGATTCGCCGGCCGTGTTCGACGAATTGCTGCCGATTTTCGCCAAACATTCCCTCGATTTGCTGACGGTTCACGGGCGGACGGTTTTGGAAATGTATCGCAGCGAGGTGCATTACGATTTCATCGCCCGCGCCGTCGCCGCGATGCCTTGCCCCGTGCTGGCGAACGGCAACGTCCACTCCGCCGCCAAAGCCGCCGAGGTGCTCCGTCTCACCGGCGCTCGTGGTCTGATGATTGGTCGCGGTGCGATCCGCAACCCGTGGCTGTTCCACCAGATCCGCCAGCTGCAGCGCGGCGAAACGATTTTCGTTCCGCGCGGCGGCGAGGTGCTGGCCTACATCCGCGCCCTCTACGATGCGGTGTGTTCCCCGGCCGTGCGCGAGTCCGCGCAGGTTGAGAAGATGAAAAAATACCTCAACTACCTCGGTGTGGGCGTGGACGCCGACGGACAATTTCTGCATCAAATCCGGCGCGTCACAACGCAGACGGACTTTTTCCGCGTGTGCGAAAACTTTCTGGATCACGACCAGCCCATGCCGCTGGAGCCTTTTCCAATCGCGCTGAAGCCGACCGACGTGATGGCCGGCGAACAGCTTTAGCCGTAACGATAGGGTTTGCTCAGGCTGAAGGTGTTCGGCAAATGGCGGATTTCCCGCACCGCGCCGTCCTGCAGAAGCACCTCCACGATGTCGAAGCGGATCTTTACTTCCGGATTTTTCAGCAGACGCAAATAATCCAATGCGGTCCGCGAAAGCAGCCGGCGTTTGCGGGCGTCCACTGCCGCCGCCGGCCGGATCCAGTCTTCCGACGAGCGCGTTTTCACTTCCACAAAAACCAGGCAGTCGTCCTCGCGGAAAACCAAATCAATCTCGCCGCGCGCGGACCGGAAATTCGCGGTGAGAAATTTCAGGCCGAGCTTCTGCAAATGCTTTTTGGCCGCGCGCTCGCCCAGTTCACCGCGCCGCAGATGCTCCGGCTTTTCCTTGCCGGCAAATCGCACCTTGAGCTTTTCCAGGAAATTCATTGTCAGCACATCCGCAGATTTCGCCCAATCTCGCAGATCATTTCAAAGCATTTAATCTGAGAAAATCTGCGCCATCTGCGGTTTCAAAATCTACATTTCATCCGTGAAGATCTGCGGCTAAAACAACTCCGGTTCGGGCCGCTTCAGCGGCGCGAAGGTTTGGCGGTGAATCGCGCACGCGCCGAGCTTTTCAATCGCCGCCAGGTGTTTCGCCGTGCCGTAGCCTTTGTGCTCGGCGAAACCGTAGCCGGGAAACTGCCGGTCAAACTCCCGCATCAACCGGTCGCGTGTGACCTTGGCCAGCACGCTCGCGGCGGCGATGGAATAGCTCCGCGCGTCGCCCTTCACGAGAGCCGTCTGCGGCACGCGCAGGGATTTCACCGGCCGACCGTCCACGAGCGCGTGGGGCGGCAGCGGCCGCAACCGCGCCAGCGCGTCGTTCATCGCACGATGCGTCGCCTGCAAAATGTTAATCTCGTCAATCACCGCCGCACCGACCTCGGCGATGCCGAATTCGATTTCGCCGCAACCGGTGAGGAAGGCGAAAAACTTTTCGCGCTGCGTTTGGGTGAGCTGCTTGGAATCGTTCAGGCCGAGGAGTTCGGCGGGCAAACCAGTTTCCACCCAACACGGCGGCAAAATGGCAGCGGCCGCGACAACCGGTCCGGCGAGCGGCCCGCGACCGGCCTCGTCCACGCCCGCGACACGCAGGATCTTCTGATGCCACAGCACGCGCTCGAATTCAAAGCGATCGGAAAGTTTGGCGGTCATTGCAGCAGGTTTCAAATTAGCCGGAAGTCTTTCCGGCAGAATTGGATTTTTTCCAAATCACTTTGTAGTTAGTCGCGAAAGCGGGAAATGCCACATCCGCGAACCAGTTTGAGTCTATTTCTGGAAACTTTTTTTGAAGCCATGGTTGCAAATCATGATAGCCCACCATTCCTTCGTGAATTTCCACAGCTTGATTTTCACCCAAAAGAAATTCAATGCAAATTAGGTCAACTGTGAACAGATCACGTTTGAAGGCATGAATTTCCTCAACATCAGTCCACGCAAAAGTTACGACTTCTTCTTCTTGGCCTTTTATTTGCAGGGCAATTTCATCTGGCGTCAAAGTCCCGCGCTCTGCTTTTTCAAGAACGTGTGGATTATCTTTCTGATTGTTTTTAAGACGCCCTTTCGAGCATTTTTCAAATTTGCGACGATAAATTATCGGATTCAAATATTTGTCAAATAAGACAAATAACCCAAGCAACAACAAGGGGGTTACAATGGCTGGAATTATTGGAGACATCGGTTTGACCATTGAATCAGCTCGGATTCAATTATTAATTTTGCTTAGAACGTAGAGCATTTTGAAAAAGTTGTCGCCTTGAATCCTGCCGGAGTTGAGCAGCGACCCAAGAAATTAGCCAGCTAAGATGTTGGTTGGAAAACGGCTAGTCCGGCACGCTGTGCCGGGCTAATTTCCCGCGTCGCTCCGAGACAAATTCTGGCTCGGCAACTGCCGCGCCCGAGCCAGCCTCGCCCGGTCTGATCTGTCTCAGTTCTTGGCTTTGAATTTTTCCAGCTTGGCGATGAACGCCGTGGCACCGCCAGGCGCGTAGCCTTCCTGCCGGCCGATTTCCTTGCCGTCCTTGCTCAAGACGACGAAGGTCGGGTAGCCGTCCACGTGGTATTTGGATCCCAGCGCCTTGTTGGCCTTTTTCTGGTCTGCGCTTTGTTCTTTTTTGCGCGGAAAATCCACTTCCACGAGCACGAGATTCTTGGCGGCGTATTCGCCGAACTCCGGCGTGTCGAGCGCTTCCTTTTTGAACTTGATGCACCAGCCGCACCAGTCGGAACCGGTGAAATCCAGGAGCACCATTTTGTTTTCGGTTTTGGCCTGGGCCTGGGCCGTGGGGAGGTCCGTCTGCCAGTCCGCCGCCGCCACGCCGAAGCGCAGCAGCGCCAGGCCGGCGATCAATCCGAGTGTAAGTTTTTTCATTTTGTTTCCTTGGTTATGGTTTGACTGCAAAAATTAGACCACTACCGGCTGCGCCTGTTCAACCCAGGCGATTTTTCCGGCGACAATCGTGGCCACAGCCTTGCCCTTGAGCCGCCAGCCGAAAAACGGGCTGTTCGAGGACTTGCTCGCGGTGGCCCCGGATTCATAGGTCCATTCCTGATCCGGATCAAACACGGTCACGTCGGCATCCGCGCCGGGACTCAGCGTGCCCTTGGCCAGCCGCAGGAGCTTGGCCGCAGCAACGGTGTATTTGGCGATCAACTCAGACAGGCCGAGCCGCTTGGCGTGGTAAAGTTGCATGAGCGAGAGCGCCAGTTCGGTCTCGAAGCCGGTGATGCCGAACGGCGCGTAATCAAATTCCACCGCCTTTTCGTAATCGCAATGCGGCGCGTGGTCGCTCGCGAGGATTTCAATCGTGCCGTCGGCGAGACCATCGAGAATCGCCGCCCGATCCCGCGCGGAACGCAGCGGCGGATTCATTTTGAAATTTGTGTCGTACGCCGGCCAGGCGGGCTGGAGGGGAGTCGGGAAAAGATTTTTTCCGTCTTCCGCCCAGAATTTTTCGCTGCCGGCGACGGCGGCGTCGGTCAGCGTAAAATGATGCGGGCAGGCTTCGCCGGAAATCGGCACGCCGCGCTGCTTGGCTTCGCGCAGGCGGGCAACGCTGCCGGCGGCGCTCAAGTGCTGGCAGTGGATTTTTGCGCCGGTGAGTTCGGCGAGCAGGATGTTGCGCGCGACGATCATCTCCTCGCCCGCCGACGGCCAGCCGCGCAGCCCCAGCGCCGTGCTCCAGTAGCCTTCGTGCATGACGCCGTCGGTGACGAGCGAATAATCCTGGCAATGATCCATCACCGGCAGATCGAACATCCGGGCGTATTCGCAGGCGCGCCGCATGAGATCGTTGTTCTGCACGCAATGCCCGTCGTCGGTGATGGCCACCACGCCCGCCCGGTGCAGCGAACCGATGGAGGCGAGTTCCTCGCCAGCGAGGTTTTTGGTGATCGCACCGGCGACAAAGACATGGACGATGCCCTGACTGGCCGCGCGTTCGCGGATTAGCGCGACGGTGCCGGCGGTGTCAATCGCGGGATTGGTGTTGGGCATGCAGACGACGGAAGTGAAACCACCGCGCGCCGCCGCCGCCGTGCCGGTGGCGATGCTTTCCTTGGCCGTCTGGCCCGGTTCGCGCAGGTGGGCGTGCAAATCAATCAGACCCGGACAGACAATTTTTCCGCGGCAATCCAGGCGCTCCGCGTGCACCGGCGCCTTGGTGGCCGCGTCTTGGCCGACACCGGCGATTTTTCCATCCACGATCAGCACGTCGGCGGAGGCGTCGAGGCGATTGGCGGGATCAATCACCCGGCCGCCGGTCAGGAGGAGCGCATTCATCGGGGGAGGAGGATACAGGCTGGGGAATTGACAAGGCAAGCGCGGCGGTTATGCTGGGAGGTGTCGGTGGCGGGTGTAGTTCAATGGTAGAACGGAAGCCTTCCAAGCTTCACACGAGGGTTCGATTCCCTTCACCCGCTCCATTGATGATCGAGGACTTAAGAGGCAGTGCTGTAAAAGTGCAGTAAATTCATCAAAATCAATCTTCGTCAAGGTAGTCGCTAGCAACGTGCTTAATTTCGTATGAATGTGAGGGTGCCACCCCGATATTGTGTTCGATCATGAGATCGGCCAATCGTTCCCCGTCAATCAATATCACCTTTTATTGAACATCTTTTGCATATTCGGTGGCGGTGCTTTTGAAACCACTCGTTGTGATGAAAATGCCTTTCTGCGCTTTCATCCCTGCGAGCGCCCCGACAAAACTCTGAATTTCTTGTTGTCCAACTGTGTCTTGCCAGCGCTTCGCCTGCACGTAAATCACATCCAAACCAAGGCGATCTTCGGTGATTACGCCATCAATGCCCTCCTCGCCTAGCCGGGCAATTAGCGAGCAATGAACGGGCGGTCGAAGAAAGCTCTTGAACCCCTGTAAAATCAAGTTGCAGTAAGCCTTGAAAAAGATTGTTTTAGGCTCGGAACGGTAAAGCTTCCGCGTTCGATTCCGCCCCTTATATTACCTCGCCCTTGATCCTAACATCCGGTAAATGTTTCCCGGTGAATCGACCAGCGTGGAGTGAATCGTGTCATTCGCAAGTCAGATCACTCTCATAACCTCGGCGGACAACTATGTGCGATGTTCAAGCGCCGCCGCGCATCGCCGAGCCGACGCTGCCCGTGCGCACCGGGGAAAAATTAAAAGCCATCACTCCCATGCACGATTGGCACCGGCAGATTTTTGTGTTACGGATGCCGAAGCCGATAGAACACGGATGGGTTCGCCGGATCGAGGTTGATCATGGTCTGTGTGCTGGTCGCGGTGCCGGGCAGGTCAAACCAGGTGAGGCCAAGGCCGGCATTCAGGCTGTTGGTCTGGCATTGTAGAATCCAACCGAGATGATTCGCCGGCCAGGAAATCGTCATCACGCCGCCCGCGACAGTGGCGGTAATGTTGGTCGGATTGTTGAAAACGTCGCTGACCACTTTCAGCACACCGCTCGCCGGATCAAAATAGTAACCGAGTCCCGCGCCGGCCGAACCAGCCACCGTCGCAAAATTCCCCGAAAAATTCCCGGCGCTGAATAATTTGAAGGCATCGCCCGCCGCCAAAGCGCTCGAACCATTGGTGATGATTTGCAGCGTGCCTCCGAACGTCAGCGTGCCGTTCACGATCAGCAAGTCGTTCGTGGCCGCCTGTTTGTTCACATCCATCGCATTCGTGCTGCCGGGAAGGAACCCGAGGTTGTTGGCAGCGGTCATCACTTGCAGATAGTTATTGCCTCCGGGCGCAATGGTCGCGCCACCGCTCGCAGTCAGGTTTCCTCTCAGCGATGACCCGGTGAACCCGAGTAATGTCTGGTTGGTGCCCAAGGCAAATCCATCGGCGATACCGGAGACATCAAATGTCGCGCCCGAGAGAATCCTGATGGCTGGAGTGTTGGAAATAATAGAACTCGCGCCGGCAGGCGCGGTTAAACTCATCGTGCCGTTGCTGATCGTGAGGCTGCCGAGAAAGGTGTTCGTTGCTGAGAGTGCCAGCACTCCGGCGCCGTTTTTGATGAGCGAGCCGCTGCCGGAGACGGGATTGGAGACGAGCAGCGCAAGGCCGGAAGCAACATTCATTGTGCCGCCGCCGGCGCCCAGGGTTACACCGCTGTTCGGATTGTTGAGCGCCAAACTGGCAGTCGGCTGAAGCGTGCCATTGTCGAGCAAGAGTTGCGCGGGGTTGAAGCTGGCAGGATTGCCGCCGAGGTTGGCCTGCGAGGCGACCTGTAGCACGGTGTTTGTGACGACGACCGGGCCGGTGAACGCGGTGTTGTTCCCGGCATACACAACGTAGCCGGTGCCGAAGTTGGTGAGCGCGCCGCTGCCGCTCATATTCATAGAATTCGTGATGGCGCGGTTGTCGCCGCTTGTGCCGGAAACATTCAGCGCACCACCGAGCACCGTCATGTTGCCGGCAATGCTGGCGATGGAATTCGGGTTGATGGCGTCGTTGATCGTGCCATTTAGAAGGAGATTGTTGAACGTGATGATGTTTCCGCTGCCGCCTTTGATGTTGATTTGTCCGCCGGCGGAAACGGTCAGAGTATCGCCAGCAAACGTGTAGTTGCCAGCGCTGGCTGGCGTTCGCAGAGTGAGTGGGCCGGTGGCATAAGTGTAGCCATTCGTCGGCGCGAACGCGGCGGCGGCACCGGTGGCGGAGTTGGTCCAATTGCCGGTGGTGTTGAATGAACTGCCTCCCAAATTGTCGGTCGCGCTCAACACAAAACTGGCATTGGTGGAAATGGTGAGCGTCGCCACCGTGCTGGTCACGCTGCCAACGAAATTGGTCACGACGACGGAATAATTGCCGGCATTGGTCGTGCTCAAGCCGGTCAGCGTCAGGCTGGAGTTGGTCGCGCCGGTCAGGCTGTTGGTGGCATTGAAATACCACTGATAAAACAGCGCCCCGGTTCCGCTGGCCACGACGGTGAAAGATGCGGTGCCGCCTGTCACGCTGGCCAGACTTTGCGGCTGCTGCACAATGCTCGGTGCATTGGTGACCGGTTGAACAAAATTGAAGCTGATGACTGTCCACGCCGGCAGCAAATAGCTGAACGTGTTGCCAGCCACACTGACGGGTCCTTGGTTCGAAAGCGATAGCGAGGCGGACGTGACCCATTGCGTCAAAGTTCCCATCACCGGGAAATTAGTGAGCACGAAAGTCTGGTTCACCGGATAAGCCGTCGGATTGGCAGCCACGATGACATAATTAGCCGAGTTGGTGTCCTTGTAGGCGCTGACGAGCGCCGTGGTAGTGTTGGTGGCAGCGATGCGATAAAAATTGGGCCGGACAAACTTGCTGTAATTGCCCATCACAAACAGCCGCTTCGCGGGATTGGCGGTATTATTGGCAATCGAACCGGTGCCACTGCCGGTGAGCCACCAGTAATGATATGCACTGGCCTGCGCGACGGTCATGAAGGAATGAATTTCCTGCGCGAGCTGCAAACCATTGGTGATGCTGTCGTCGGTGCCAAGATAATGCTCCGTCTCCCAAATCGTTTTGGGACAAGGGTTGCCGAACTGCGTGACCGCCGAGGCCGAACTGCCATAGTTATGGCAGGCGAGAATGCCCACCAGATTCGAGGTTATGGTGTCGTTCATCGTGTTGGTGGCCAGATTCCAACTCCAATTTGATTTTTCCGGCAACATGATTTTGGTCGAAGTAAAATTACTAGCGATCAGCGCGGCGGAAAAGTTAGTCACAAAATCGTGGATCGCCTGTGAGGTCCACTCGCACGATTCATAATTCACGAACATATCGGGTTCGTTCTGAACGGACACGGCATACAGACTGATGCCATAGTTGTTTTTCATGGCGGCAACATATCCGGCCAACTCGCTGGCGTAGGTTTGGCAGTTTGCCACGGTGTTGGAAAACCAGCCGCCATTCAAGGGAGCATTGGTGCCCCAACTGTTGGTGATTTTCAAAGCGGCTGGCGGCGTCCACGGCGTGCTCCAAACTCTGGCCCCACGCGCCGTGGCTTGTTGCGCAATGGTCCCTTCGGCGTCGTCAATCACACCGCCGGGCGCGATGCGCGTGCGCAACAATGAAAGCCCTGCGCCGGTGTTGGTGGAAAAAAGCAGGTCGGCATCCGAGGTGGACAACGCGCTGAACATCCACGCGGACGACGCGCCAAAGCCATCAATCCGCTGCTGGGTGTTGGTGTAATTGATCGTCACCGTGCCGGTATTGGTGGCCATGCCGACAAATTGGAGGTTGTCCACCCACAACGTGCTGGGACCGACCAGCCCCGCGCCCCAGATATGAATCAGCAAGCCCGAGATGTTCAGCAGGTTGGCGTCGATGCCGGGATTCAGCGCGATGCTGACGTGGACCCAGTTGGTGTTGTTGGCCGAAATGGAAATGCCGCCATTGAAATAATCCTGTCCGTAAGTCGGCGTCGGAATACCAAACTGGAGACTGCCGAAGTTGCCGCTGCTGTTCGTGGCGGAACCGGCGGCAAACCGGACATCGCACTGAAAATTGGTGAATTGCATCGCGTTCACCGTCGGGCTGATGCCGCTGATGCCGTTCCACACTTCAAACTGGTCGGTGGTGACGGGGAAATTGGCGACGATTTTCATCGAGCCGGAATTTGTGTTGTTGTTCGCGTCGCTGCTGGCATCCCAGGACAAGGATTGAAACGCGCCGCCAAACCAGTTGCCCCAGACCTTGGCAATCTGGCCGGAAGCATAATTGTTTCCGCCAGTTCCCGCCGGATCAAACCGGTCAATGACGTTGGTCACCGTTTGCGCATTCAGCGCCAGGCTGGCGAGGAGCCCACACAAGGTTAAAATTTGGCGTTTCAGCATTTTTTGCAGCAATTCTTTTGCAACCGCGTGCCGGAGTGAATGAAAAAAATTCTTATCGGTTATCGGAGTCCGGAAAAACAAAGGGCCTGAGAAACTGCTTCAAAGGCGCATTCGCGCTATGCGGCGAAAGTCGTCTCGATCTCGTATTAGCGGATTCGTTGAGAATTCTAGCTCTTGGGAATGACTTTTCGAAATACGACATTCGTCGTATAGACAGGATTCTGGCAGCGCGGTAAAGTCCCTGGCAATTAACACTGCGATTCAGAAATGCTTTTAGCCGCCAAATCAAAAGCCACGTTGGACGTCGTCCCGGCCGGCCTGTCAGCCTTCGGAGGATAATCGTCAACGAATGCAAATATCAGTTGTTCCAAAAGAGCACGCACCAAAAACCTAATGTAGTCTGCCTAGCAGTTCAATAAAACAGTTCACCAAAAACCAAACCACCATGAAAACCAGCAAAACAGACAAAACAAAACTCGTTCATTCGGCCTGGCAGCTTGGCTTGAGCGCCCTGCTGCTGTTCGGAGTCGCCGGCAATTCCACTGCTGCCAACGTCAGCCTGACCGCTTCTGACGCCATCGGTACCACCTCTTGGAACGCCGCCGGCCACTGGAGCAATAGCCAAGCTCCCGGCCCTGGAAATAATTATTTCACCGCAGGCTTTCAGTTGCGGTCGCCAGGCAGCGGTGGAAATGTTTCGTTCGCAGGCGATTCGCTGACTCTTCAGCCATTAAGTCCGTTCGGGGTTTGCTTAAATATTAAATTCAACAGCGGTTCTTTTCTGACCATTAATAACTGCACCAATTCGGGCGGCGTCATTGGCAACGGAAACGGCGGCACGACCTACGGCATTTCTGGTAACATGTATTTTGATGGCACCACCGGTCCCAGCAGTTTTGCGTTGGCCGGGGACGCCACACGCTTCCTGATTCTCAGCAACCTGAACATGAGCGGTTCAGGCACGATCAGCAACGGCTATGCCGGGAACGGTCTTGGAACGATCACCTACGCTGGCAATGCCACCGCTTTTACCGGTCCGCTGATCACGAGTGCGGGCGCGATTTTGCGCGCTTATTCGCAGACCAACCTGGGCGGCAATCCTGCCAGCTTCAACGCGGCCCAGTTTGTCTTGGACAGCGGTGTGTTTACTCCTCTCGCCAGCATGTCCTTGAATAATGCCAATAGCGGCGTAACCATCAATCCGGGTGGTGGCACGTTTAATGTTGGTACAGGAATCAATCTGACCAATGCCAATCCGCTGGCCGGCACCGGTGCGCTGACCAAGTCCGGAGCGGGCACCATGGTGCAGAGCGGATCACTTGCCGGTTTCACAGGCAACACCACCGTCAGCGCCGGCACGCTGGCGCTTGGCGCGAGTGCTTTGCTTTCAGGCTCGCCGGCGATCAATGTCGGCGGCGGCGCGACCCTGGATGTCAGCGCTGGCGGATTGACGATGAGTGCCAACCAGCAGTTGTCCGGCGGCGGCCTCATTAATGGTAACGTCACGGATGCGTCCGGCTGCACCATCAATGCGGATGGCCCCGGCGGTGCGGTGACCAACCTGACCTTCAACAATAATCTGAATTTGGTCAATGGCGGCACCATTGCGGTGGATTTCAATGCCACGACGAACGATGTGCTCATTGTCAACGGCAACCTGAATCCCAGCGGCGTCACCTACGTGACCGTGGTCACCGCCCCGCCCGGCGGATTCGTCAACGGAACGAGCTACACCATCATGAAAGTCAACGGCACCCTCGGCGGTACCGCAGCCAACTTTGCCGTGCCGGCCACGTTGCAGACACGCCAAACTTTCCCTATTACCTATGACACGGTCAACAAACTGGTCAAGCTTACGGTTGCCGGCAACCAACCGGCCAGTTTGGTCTGGCAGGGTGATTTCGTCAACGGTTCCGCCAATGCATGGGATGTTAATACCACCACGAACTGGCTGAACAATGGCATCCCTGACTACTACTTTGATCTGGATGCGGTGAGCTTCACGGATGTGGGCACTAACCAATCCGGCACCATCAACCAGCCCACGCTGGATATCACAGTTAATCCGAAATCCGTGACTTTCAATGCCACAAATAATTACACGTTATCTTCACCGACCGGATTGGGCGTCATCGCCGGCACCGGCGGCCTGACCGTGAAGGGCAGCGGCAGTGTCACCATTCAAACGACAAATGCCTACACCGGCGGCACGCTGGTGAGTGGCGGCATCCTCTCGGTCAACAACACCGGCGCGCTGGGCAATCCCAGTTCCATCCTCGTTACCGTGACCAACGGCGGTTCCTTTGACATCTCAGGCCAGGGATTTACCGCGACTCAATACATTTTGGCGAGCGGTTCCGGCGTGGCCACGAACATCGGCGCCATCTTTGCCAGTTCCGGCATGGGTTGTCCCATTGGCTGCACCCCGAAAGGCTTCCGCAATCTGCGACTGTCCGCCAACGCGGTCATCGGCGAGGATGGCGCAATCTGGCAGATCGGATCGGACGGCAGCGCCAATGGCGGTTCGGGGGTTGGTTCCATTGACGGCAAAGGCTTTAGTTTGACGAAAGTCGGCAACAACCAGCTCGTGCTGGAAGCCACCAACGCTTCCGCCTTGTCATCGTTTGTTCTCGCTAACGGCGGTCTCCAGATCGCCAACACCTCCGGTGGCAATCCCTTTGGCAGCACGGCCACGCTGGTCATTTCCAACGGTGCCTGGGCGGATTCCTGGGATAACTATGCGAACAGCGGCATTACACTGGCCAACCCGATCACCATTGGCGCGGGTGGTGGAAGACTGCAAAACACCCATGGCATGTATTACAATCATGCCTGTTACAACACATACAGCGGCAATGTTACGCTAAGCCCTGATACGAATGCCAACAGCGGGTTGACCATCTTGGACACTTCCAGCTTCGGTGGGGCTCCCAACAACGTCCCGACGTGGGGAACGATGACCTTCAGCGGCGTCATTTCCGGCACCAACAACGTGGTCGTTGCCGGGCCGCTTTCGCAATACAGCAGCGCCAACAACCCGGTGAATTTTACGGGTAATAATACTTACAGCGGACTGACGATTGTCAGCAACTACGTGACGCTGAACACCACCACCTATAATCAGAGTGGCGGCGCCTATGACCTGGTGGATTTCGGTGCGCTGGACGTGCTGCCGGTTTCGGGCAAGCCGACATTGCCGATGTCCAGTCTGACGGCGGATGTTCAGCTGCTGGGACCGCCCAGCATCGGTTTCAGCCGGCTGACCACCATGCCGACGAGTCCAGTGATTTATGCGACGAACCTGAGCATTACCTCCACTTGCGACATTATTCCGCCGAAGTCCGGTTACAGCGTCGGGCAGTTTCCGCTTATCAAATATGACGGTTCCATCGGTGGTGCTGGCTTTGCCGGATTGACCATGAACACCCTGCCGCGGGGCGTGGCCGGCACGTTGGTGGACAACAGCGCCAATCACACGATTGATCTGCAAGTCACTTCAATCGGCATGGTTTGGACGGGGACCAACTCTTCGGATTGGGACATCGCCACCACTGTAAACTGGTATAATCCGCAATATTTGACGCCCGATTATTACTATGACGGCGACACGGTTGTTTTCAATGACTCCGCAACGAATTATTATGTGAACATTCCCGCCACGGTAAAACCCACGGGGATCACGGTCAACACCACCAACACCTACACCTTCAACGGCACGGCGGGAATTTCCGGCGCGGCCAGTCTCTTGAAAACCGGTTCGGGCACGCTGATCGTGGCCAACACCAACAGCTTCTTCACCGGCGGCACCTATATCACGGGCGGCACGTTGCGGGTGGCCGACGGAAACAACACCTATCCTTATAACGGTGGTGCTCTGAACGATAATCTTGGCAATGTTACGGTTTCCGGCGGCGGCACCCTTGACGTGAACGGCATTCAGGTGCCCAATTATCAATCCTTCGGCCCGGACGGCTACAATGTTTACATCAGCGGCGCAGGTGTGACCAATGGTGGTGCATTAGTCAACAACAACACAAGCAACAATGATAATGCCGATCCCGGCTATCTCACCTTAACGGGCGACGCCACGGTGGGCGGCACCGGCGACGTCAATATCCGCCACGGCGTTGCACCCAAGCTTAGCTCGCAGAGCAGTGCTTACACGCTGACAAAGGTGGGCACCGGGCAATTCCGTGTGCGCTACAACACCTTCGTCAGCACCAATTTTGGCAACATTAATGTCCTCCAAGGCATTGTTACTTACGAATCGTCCAACACCAATGGTTTTGGCGACCCGACCAAGACGGTATTTGTCGGCAACGGCGGCGGTTTTGCCTGGGGCACGGCCAGTGTGCCGTGCAACAAGCAGATTATCGCAAGCAACGGCGCCACGTTGTATGGTTACAACACCACGGCCAATGTTATTGCCAGCCCGGTCAAGTTGAATGACGGCACCATCACGCTCAACGCGAATTACTTCAACGCCCTGACCTTCAGCAATGTGTTGAGCGGCGCGGGTGGCATCAGCGTTACCTATAACTCCACGGTCACTTTTGCGGCCGCGAATACTTACAGCGGCAATACTTATGTGGCCGATTGCAACGCCAGTCCCGGCTCGGTTTTGCGGCTGGCTGGCAGCGGGTCAATCTCCAATTCACCCAACATCACCTTGCAAGGCGTGATTAGCGGCCAGGCCTATGCCGGCGGGCTGGACGCCAGCGGGCGCACCGATGGCACGTTGACCTTGGTCAATGGTCAGACCCTGCGCGGTGATAATGGCTCTTACGTCAAAGGCAATGTAATCGCCACTTCTGGCACGACAATCACGCCTGGTGGTTTGAACAATGTTCAATCCATGAACTTCAGCAACAACCTGACACTCCAAGCAGGCAGCACCTATGTGGCTGATGTCGGCTATGACGGCGTTTCCGCCACTTCCAATGACGTTGCGAATGTGACTGGCACCTTGAGCTATGGTGGCACCTTGACTGTTAATGCCATTGGCAGTCCCTTGGTGGCGGGCAACTCGTTCAAACTTTTCAACACCACCGGCACACCGAGCGGCAACTTTGCCGCCACCAATCTGCCGGCGTTGGGAACCGGACTGGGATGGAGTTGGAATCCAGCGACCGCCACCTTGTCGGTGATTACGGGCATCAACACCAACCCGACGAACATCACCTACGCCGTGAGCGGCAGCAACCTCAACCTCTCGTGGCCGGCGGACCATACCGGCTGGCGGTTGCTGGTGCAGACCAATCCGATCAGTGTCGGCTTGAGCACCAACTGGGTCACCTGGCCCAACTCAACATCGGTCAATGCCGTCTCCGTGCCGGTCAATCCGGCCAACGGCTCCGTGTTCTTCCGGCTGGTTTATCCGTAAACAGAATTGCGGCAGCCCGTACGGGGTGGCTGTCGCCACTGCAACTGCGGTGGGTTGTGCGACGAGCGGGGGCGCTTTTTTGGTGGCGCCTCCGCTCGAATTGCGCGTAGTTATTACCCTCATTGCGATTCTAGCTGCTCCGTGAAGACGATGTTTCCTTGTTCACGCTAGAACATGAATGGGCCTGCGGGTATTTGAAAGGTTGCGCCGCCGATTTCTGGTGCGCTAGGATGCTTACACGATGCCGCAAGCCGTTCATTTCTTTGTCTTTTCAAAGCAGATGTCGCGGCTCGGGGTGGCAGGCAGGATTCTTCTGGCGACCTTTCTAATTGCTTGTGCGCCGGTCGGTCAGGGCTTTGCCACAGATTTGACTTGCATCACGGTCACGAATCTCCAGCAACTGAACCAAATCTTTAGCTCCGCGCGGAGCCTCCCCGCATCCCTAAAACTCGAAGCCACAGTTTGCGCTGCTAGCCGGTCCGAAATTGGCGCGGTGGTCGTCCAAGATGCGACAAGTGCGGAAATGCTGCAGATGGACGGCTTTGGTGGAGAGCTTCATCCTGGGGCCAAAATCCACATCGAGAGCGCACGCTGTCTTTTGCGCTCCTGCGAAACCGGGGTGGAAATTTCCGGTGTTCCTTTGGTGGACAGCGACGGACTCCATCCTGTTACGGAATCAAGCAGTGGACTCACGCTTTCGGCCGGCTATCACCCATTACGCCTGGAGTGGTTCAATGGCATCAATCCCTCAGTGCTGGAGGTCGCTTGTGAGGGACCGCAAATGCCGCTGCAAAAAATTCCGGTCTCCTCGCTTTGGCGAAGCGAACCATCAAACCGGACCAGTTATCTGCCCGGTCTGGAAGTGCAATGTTACGAGGGCAACTGGAATTATATTCCCGACTTCAACTTGCTGTCTCCAGCCAAAACCGGAAGCGTTGCGGACATCGGAATTGATTTCTGCACTCAACCCGAGTTTGTCGGCCTTCGGTTCACTGGCCTTTTCAAGGCACCTCGTGACGGAGATTACAATTTTCATGTCCGCTCCGATGATGGGGCGTTGCTGTTCATTGACGAGGCCTGTCCGCTAGTGCAGGGTATTGGTCATGAGCCGGCTCCAGCAGCCGTGCTGACCGCGGTTGGCCAAGAGATGACCAACTTGAGCGAACGCCGCTGGGTTTCAGTGGAAGGCAGGGTGAGTTTCATTACGCAAACTGGTCGGGGGCTGAAACTGGAACTGCGGTCCAGTTCCGGGAGTTTGGAACTCAGCGTGGCGGATGCTAAGGGGTTGGCGGCCGTCGGTTTGTACAATGCTCGCCTTCGGGCGCGGGGGGTTGGCTTGGGCGTTTTGACCTTGGAGAAAAAACTGGTTTTGGGACGCGTGTTGGTAGCCAGCGCCGAAGACCTGGAAATCCTCGAACCCGCATTGGGAACGGTTTCTCCTCCCCCAGAGCTGGGCACGGCCGAACAGGTGCAGCGCCTGCACCGTGAAGCAGCCGAGCGGCATCTGCCGGTGCGGATTCGCGGCGTGGTGACCAGCGCGCTTACCAGATCGCATCGCGGCCTTTCCATCCAGGATGACACGCGCGGAATTTTTGTGAATCTTCACGGTGTCACCAACACGGTCGAACCAGCCTGCGGCGAGTTGTGGGAGATCACCGGCCACACCATGCCAGGAGATTTTGCACCCAGCATTTTTGCGGAGGACATGCAGCGGCTTGGCCCGGGCCACTTGCCAGCCCCGGCGCATCCGACCTGGAACCAGCTGATCAATGGCAGCATGGACGTGCAATGGGTGGAACTTCGGGCGATTGTGACGGCGATTTCTTCAAATATGCTCACGCTCCTGCTTCCCGAAGGAACTCTGCGCGCCCGATTCGAACTCCAAAACGAAAACGATTTGAAACCATACCTGGACTGCCACGTTCTTATTCGCGGCACGCTCTTTGCCAATTGGAACGCGGATACCCACGAAGTGCTGCCCGGTCAGATCACTTTTCGCAACGCCCGCCTCAACGCCGACCGCCCGGCACCCGCAGATGTCTTCGACGCGCCCCTGAAAACTCCGCGCGAGTTGCTGCGTTTTGATGTGCAGGCCACGACCTTTCAACGGGTGAAACTTCGCGGCCAGGTGATTTACGTCGATTCCCAGCAGGTTTTTTTAATGGATGGCAAATCCGGAGTGCGGCTCTTGTCGCCGGAAAAAAACACGGTGTTTCCGGGGGATCTGGTTGAGGCGGTGGGTTACCCGGAAATCGGCGGTTTCTCGCCGGCGTTGCGCGAGGCGGTCATCCGCAAAACCGGGGTGGCGGCACTGCCAGCGGTTGGTACGCTTGCGGATTCTGAAATCACGCAGACGAGCTATGATTGCACCCGCGTCCGCCTTGCCGGAAAACTGGTCGGCTGGCACACCGAAGCCAATTCTCTATTGCTGGACATGCAGTCCGGTTCGCGGCTGTATGTGGCACGACTGGCATCCCTCAAAGGTGCCGGCTTATCTTTGCGTCTTGGCAGCCAATTGGAATTGACCGGAGTCTATGTCGCACAAATTCGCGGCCAGCATTCGGATGCCGTTGTGGACGACTTTGATCTGCTGCTGAATTCTCGAAAGGATATCACCGTTCTTTCACAGCCTTCGTGGTGGACGCTGCCCCGGCTGCTCGGATTGGTGGGTGTGTTGGTTTTCATTTTGATACTTGCCTCGCTCTGGATCAGCCAACTCCGTCAGCAGGTCGAGCAAAGGACGCTTTTGCTCCAACAAGAAATCCGCGAGCGCGAACGCGCCGAACGCCGGCGGGCTATCGAGGCCGAGCGCTCGCGGATTGCACGCGACCTGCACGACGACCTGGGATCCACTCTGACCGAGATTGGTGTGCTGGCCAGCACCGGCATCCGCACCCCGTCGGCGGAGGAAAAATCACCCGGCCTCTTCCGCTCCATCAACGACAAGGCCCGCGCGCTCATCGCTGCGCTGGACGTGATCGTCTGGGCCGTGGACCCGGAGGAAAACTCGCTGCAATCGCTCGCGGATTATCTGAGCGGTTATGCCGCCGAATACCTGGAGAATTCCGGCATCGCCTGCCGTTTCAAGATTCCAGTGGCGCTGCCGGCGGTGACCCTGGATGGCCGTGTCCGGCATGATTTGTTTCTGGCGATCAAGGAGGCGCTGCATAACGTCGTGCGGCATTCCCGCGCCACGGAAGTGGAATTTCATCTGGCGGTCGCGGATTCGACCTTGGAGATGCTTATTGCCGACAACGGCTGTGGTTTTGCTCCGCGAGAGGGCGACGGCCACGGGCTGAAAAATCTACCAGAGCGCCTGGCGCAAATGGGCGGACGATGCGAAGTGACTTCCGGCGCCGGCCGGGGCACTCAGGTAAAAATCTTGCTGCCGTTGTCGCAATCTGCCACTGCGGACTGAAGCGATTCATACGACGTTTGACCGATACCAGGATTTCCAAATACCTGCTGAAATTCGACCGGCTGGGAGAATTCTTCTGGCCAACCAGCCATGTCCGCTCAACTATTGCTCAACGCCAGCAGCCATCTGATGACCAAAGTTGCCATTGTGGAAGACAACGCGACGCTCCGCCAATATCTCGCGGAGTTTTTGGGCGGCACGCCCGGCCACAAATGCGTCTGCACCTGCGGCTCGGCGGAGGAAGCCCTCGTCAAGCTGCCCGCCTGCAAACCGGACGTGGTGCTGATGGACATTCATCTGCCCGGCGAGAGCGGCATCGCCTGCACCGCGCGGCTGCGCACCGTGATGCCGGAGGTGCAGGTCATCATGCTGACCGTTTACAAGGACATCAAAATGATTTTTCAGGCGCTGAAGGCCGGTGCCTGCGGTTATGTTTTGAAACGCGCGGACGAACGGGAAATTCTGGCTGCCATCGCCGAGGTGCGGACGGGCGGCGCGCCGATGACCGGGGAAATCGCGCGGATGGTGGTGCGTTCGTTTCGCGAGGACCCGGCCGTTCGCGCCAGCGACACGGGAGACCTTTCCCCCCGCGAACTGGAGATTCTCGCCCTGCTCTCGGAGGGATTGTCGAACAAGGAAATTGCCAGCCAGCTCAAAATCAGCTTCGCCACCGTGCGCACGCACCTGATGCACATTTACGAAAAACTGCATGTCCGTTGCCGCACCGAAGCGGCTGCCAAATATCTCCGTTCCCAGCCCGCTGATTCCATCCGGCCACCCGGCGCGCGCGGTTGAAAATTCGACATTTGACGGATGGCGCGGCGACCGGCGTCAGAGGTCGGGCTATGGCAAATGTTCAATCCAAACACATACACCCGACTGGATTCACAATCCATGAGCAAGACGACATTAAGCCTGCTCGGGCAAATAGCGGCTTTCAATCCAACACCACAGGTAACTGCTTGTTTGCTTGAGGAAGTCTCAGGAACCGGACCATTAACCCGGAAAATTCAAGCTGGTTGAAGCCTTTGCGCGGGGCGCGGAGGCTTGCAGTTTTTGGTTTTCGACGAGCCACACCGACTGTTTCCCGTTTCAACGGAAAATCAATTGGGAGAACAGATACAGATCATTCTTCCAAACATTGAAATTGTGGCCGCCGGAATCCACGTGCCAGATGTGTTTGACGTTTTTTTCCTTGAGATAGGCGTGCGCCTGCTGGCCGATATGGAGCAGTCCATCTTTGTCGCCGCCGGAAATCCACAGCAGCTTGAGCAGTTCGTTTGCCTTCGCCGGATCGGGCACCAATTCCGCGGGCGCCTGGGTGTTCGGCGCCGAGGAGAATCCGCCAATCCAGGCAAAGGTGTCGAGATGCGCCAACCCGAAGTCCAGCGACTGGCCGCCGCCCATCGAAAGTCCGGCAAGCGCGCGAGCCTCGCGATTCGTCTGCGTGGAATATTTCGCTTGGATGAACGGAATGAGGTCTTTGAGCAGGTCTTGATCAAACTTGGCAAAGGCGGGCGCGGTTGCCATGGCGTTGTTCCCGGGGCGGTCGTCCGGTTGCGCGCGGCCATTGGGCATGACGATGATCATGGGCACGGCTTTCTTGTCCGCGAGGAGATTGTCGAGAATGATCTCGGCATGACCGCCCCGCCGCCATTCGTTCTCGTCGCCACCGATGCCATGCAAAAGATAAAGCACCGGATACTGCGTGCCGCCTGAATAATCGGGCGGCGTATAGACGAGCGTCTTGCGTTTGTTACCGACAGATTTGGAGTGGTATGCGACAGTCTCGAGTTTGCCGTGGGCGATGCCTTCGCGGGCTTTGTCAAAACCTGCCGGCGCTTTTGGAAAAGCCGGCTTGTCGTCCGGGCCGAGCACGATGGGTTGTCCCCCTCGGCGTCTGGTTTGGGGCTCAGGCGACGCGGGCGCTGACGCGTTGTTCGCGACGGAAACCATCGGCGCGGCGGATTCGCGTCTGGCCACGATTTCTTCCCTGGCAGCTTTGCCAACCTCGCGCACGAAATTGATTTCGTTTGCGTTGGTTGTGAGTCTGCCGGTGTAGGTGATGCGAATAGCGTTGCCCTCAAAATTCAGCATCTCGACAAAAGAAATCGCGTCACCGTCCACCTTGCCATCCTTCAAATCGGTTTCGCGTTTCTGGGCGGCGATTTCCGAGCCGGCTATGCCGACCAGGTTCGTGCCGTCCTGCTTGAAATTGAAGGTGTATTTCTGGTTGCCAATCTGCGAGTCAAATTCGCTTTTCCAGGTGCCAGTGAAATCGGCCGTGAGCGCCGAGAGCGGCAGGGCCACGAGGGTTAGCAGAATAATTTTATTTTTCATGTTCAGATGATTTTGCAAGGGTATTGGATTCAAGACATGTGCACCGTATCAATCCTGAAACAGCAACGGCTCCACTTCGTGCGATGGTGGTTGTATTTGTGGCACATTGGCCGACTGCAAACAAAAACAAAAAAACGGCAATGCGTTTTTCCAGTTTGATTTCAGCCGAACCGGTGCGTCTTTAATTTGCATTGGTGGCGGGCACCGCATTCAAGGAATCGTTCACGCTCGGGTCGCCGCTGGGTGCTGGCGCATGGTCGGTCTTGGCGGGCGGGCCGAGAATTTCCGTAAAGATGGGCTTCAAGGCATCTGCCCAAAGCTGGTAGGCTTTGACCGTGGGATGCAATCGGTCGCGCGACATTCCAGGGAACCATTTCCCGTCCTTATCCGCCAGCTTGTTGTTGATGTTGAGGTAACGAATCTTATTTCCGTCCGCCATTTTGGCGAGGTTCTCGTTGATCTGGTTGATTTCGGGCATCACCGCTAGGTTGTCGTTGCGCGGAAAAATTCCCGTGAGGATGATGACGGCTGACGGCGCTTTTTCCTGGGCGACCTTCACGATGGCCTGCAAGCCGCGCGTGATGTCCGCCACCTTTTCGTCACCGCCGGGTAATGTGCCGACGTTGTTGATGCCAGCGAGAATGACGATGACCTTGGGATTTACTCCGTCGAGTTCGCCGTGCTGCAGACGCCAGAGAATGTTTTGAGTCAGGTCAGCACCCCAGCCAAAGTCGCCTGCGTTCCAGCCGAAAAAATTTGTCAGCCAGTTTGCCAGCAGCTCGTGATATTGCGGATCCTTGGTTCCCCAACGGCGCGTGATGGAGTCGCCGGTAAAATAAATATCAATGCCGCCTTGCTTTGCCTTCTCGACCAGCTGTTCGTGGGCGCGCTGTGAATTTTTATCCGCACGCGGCGCGGGTTGGTCCGCGCCCATCCGGTAACCGTGCATCAGCGGGTGCGGCACGGGGGGCGCGCCACCGGCTGCCGCCGGCGGCGCGGCCTGCGCAAAAGCGAAGCTGCACAGCAAAAGCGTTGCGAACGGCAAAGTGAGAAATGGAGCGAATGGTTTCACAATTGATTCCAGTGTCAGAAAAAAATATGCGGTTGTCTCGCCCTAATAGGCGTCGCCCCCGCGACTCATCGCCATGTCCGGCACGTCGGCCTGGATGGGGGGATTCCGCGCGTTATCCGCCCATACCTGCAGAATCAGGCCGAGAAGAAAAAGCGCGATCCGCTTCAGGAGGGCTTTTTCCATATTAGAACCCCAATGCCGGAAACAACGACTGCGAGCAATCCGAGTGATTAGGATCACTCGGGACCAGTCAGTTGAGATGCCAAGTGATTTTCCCATTCGTGGCGGGTTTGGCAATATAAAATAAGTTTGCAGCACAGCCCTCATTCCGGCCATATGAGGACTGTCACAGAACACTCTGGCATTTGCTTGATAAAATTTATTAAAATGCAACTGTTGAGATCCGTTGACGCGAACCGTTTGCAGCTTTTGCGGTTTATTTTGGATGAACAATTTCCAGAAACCCAGGCCTGGCATTTTTTCAAACCTTGGTTTGAGCCTATGCGCCGCCATGACCGGTTTTTCCCGCGACGAATCCGTGCCTTATCCCTCACCGCAACTCTGCCTGAATAATTGATGCCTGGCCGAACCTCACCCATATGAAATCAGACAACTCAAGTTTCAGTTCATGCCTCAGCCTGCTCGTGGCGGCGCTGCTTGCCCTTGGATCAACGACCCGGGCCGCTGAAAACCATCCCGCGACGCTCAAGGACGCTTACAAAGATTATTTCTATGTGGGCGTCGCCATCAATCGAACGATCGCCATGAACGCCGCCGTTCAGGCCGACAACGTCAACCGAAGCCTGAAGCAGATCCACCAAGACACTGCCCTCGTCACCGAACAGTTCAACCAAATTTCCCCGGAGAACGACCTGAAGTGGCAAATGATTCATCCGCGGGCGGGGGCGGATGGCTACGATTTTGGCCCGGCCGACGCCTACGTGAATTTCGGCTTAAGCAACCACATGTATATCGTGGGACACACGCTCGTCTGGCATGGCCAAACACCCAGCTGGGTGTTTCAAGGAACCAATTTGCCGCCCCGGACAACCAAATCCGCCGGGCCGACCCCGGCATCAGCCGCCACCAACGCGCCCGGGACAACCAGACTCCGCGAGCGACCGTCCGGCCGTGGCTTCGGTGATTTTAGCCGGAACGGACCTCACGCGTCCCGCGAAGAGCTGCTGCAACGGATGCACGATCACATCACCACCGTGGTCAGCCGTTACAAGGGCAAAATCAAAGTCTGGGACGTCGTGAACGAGGCGCTTGCCGACGGCGGGACCAACATCTTGCGGGCCTCGCCTTGGGAGCAAATCATCGGACCAGATTTCATCGCCAAGGCCTTCGAATATGCCCATGAGGCGGATCCAGATGCGATTCTTCGTTACAATGATTACTCGTTGGAGAATTCCGCAAAACGGCAAAAGCTCATTGCGTTAATCAAGTCGCTCCAGGAGCAACATGTCCCGGTCATGGCCATCGGTTCGCAAACCCACGTCAGCGTCACCTCGCCGAGCTTTGAGGAGGAAGACAAGGTGCTGACCGATCTGGAAACGCTCGGCTTGCCGATTCACATCACCGAACTCGACGTCAACAGCGCGCAGTCAGGACAGCGCAGCAACAGCGGGGAGGTCGCTGCCAACGCCAACGCCACGCAGGGCGGTCTCGTAAGCGACGCCGACAAGAAGCAGGCCGCCGCCTACGCGGGACTTTTTCGGGCATTTAAGAAACACGCCAAACACGTGAAAGTCATCACGTTCTGGGGCGTGAACGACGGCGTCTCGTGGCGTGCGCAAGGACGTCCGTTGCTGTTCGACGCCGCCGACCAGCCCAAGCCGGCCTGTGAAGCAGTGATTCGCGTTGCCAACGGCGAACAACCAAAATTGTAATAGCTGCCCAAACGACCGGCGCCGCGCTTCGAGCCACGCTCCCAAGATTAACTTAACACCTTATTCAATCGTTAAATAAAATGACGCGGCGATTTCCCTTGCTGGCAGGATTGCTTCTGTTGTCTGGCTGCGCCCATGTCCAAAATCAGAAGGTTGAAAACACGAAAGCTCCGGACAAACATTTCTACGTTTTCCTGTGCTTTGGCCAGTCAAACATGGAGGGCTTTCCCGGCATTGAAGCGCAGGACAAGGGGCCGGTGGAAGATCGTTTGCAAGTTCTCGCGGCGGTTGATTTTCCCAGCATGGGCAGAACGAAGGGCAATTGGTATCCGGCGGTTCCGCCATTGTGCCGACCGGGCACGGGGCTTTGTCCGGCCGATTATTTTGGCCGAACCCTGGTGGCCAGTCTGCCGCCAACCATCAAGGTGGGCATCGTCAATGTTTCAGTCGCCGGCTGCAAAATTGAATTGTTTGAAAAGACGAATTGCCAGACCTACGCAGCCACGGTGGCGGCATGGATGAAAAACATCATCAAGGCTTACGACGGAAATCCCTACCAGTATTTGGTGGACTCGGCCAGGCTGGCGCAGAAAGACGGCGTCATCAAAGGAATTCTGTTGCACCAGGGCGAGTCAAACACAGGCGACAAGGAATGGCCGAACAAGGTCAAAGGCGTTTACGAAAACCTGCTGAAGGACTTGAATCTTCGGGCCAAAGAAGTGCCGCTCATCGCGGGCGAACTTGTGCCAGCCGATCAAAATGGCGTGTGCGCGAGCATGAACAAGATCATTGACGAGTTGCCCAGGACAATTCCCACTGCGCACGTTGTCTCGTCGGCGGGTTGCATCGGCCGTCCTGACCATCTGCATTTCACTCCGGAAGGCTATCGCGAGTTGGGAACACGCTATGCACACACCCTGCTGCCCCTGTTAGGCTACCAATCACAATAAGGTCGGCACAGCGACAACGAACGGGCAGGATCCTTCGCTTCGCGTGCGCGTCGTCTGTCTGACAGCCTGGCACGCACGCAGTGACGCGCCCCACCTTTGTCGCACACAAAACAGTCGCGTCCCAATGTCAGTGTGACAAACCGCGGCGTGGTGAGCCTGCAACGTGAATGAACGGACAAATTCGAACTCCGCAACGCATTCGGTTCACGTCAGAAATTACCCCGGACAACATCCTGCAACCCCCTTCCGTGGCGGCGCATTGGTCGGTTTGAGGATCAAAATGGACAAACTCATTTCCGCGATGGAGGTCCACGACAATTACGCCGTAGAGTAACGTCACGATTTAAAAACGAACATCGCGACCATGTCGGAGAATCAGGCGGAGATAGCACGAACGGTGGATCGCACCGGCCTCCGCTGAACCAAGACATGAAAGAAGAAACGAACCGAAAATGTAAATTGTCCTCCTTGATTTGGCCATCTTCGCGGCGGTCGGACTGCTGTCCGGCTGCACCATTGCGCCGCCCAAGGGCGGCCGTGCCAGCACGGTGAACGTGCCCCATCAGCGCGGCAGATGGCTCGGGCAGTCGGCATTCCCGGTGGCAAGGCTGGCGAACATGTTCACGGCAACCAATACCCGGTCGCCAGCTTGTGGGGAAATTTCATGCATGAATTTCCAAGCGTTTTGCCGTATTCTATCTGGCCAAACGACTGAGATACGGTTCTCAACTTTGACCTGGCGGGTTATGTCGGAACGACCGGTGGTAATTTATGTTTTACGTTTGAACTAACAGCCCCACTAAATTTATGCGCCGATTGCTTTTTAAGAATTGCGTAATGCTGTGTGTCGGTCTTGCCCCCTTTATCGCTCACGCGAACGACCCGGGCGGCGGCACGAACGGCGTGGGCGCGAATGTCACGGTAGCCCTTTCTGGCACGACCGCCACGCTGGCCAACGGCGTCATCACGGCGGCCATTGACACGACGAGCGGCAAGGTGACGTCGTATCTCTTCAACGGCACGCAGATGCTGGATACCAGCGGCACGATTTATTACAGCATGGACGGCGGCACCAGCTACGAACAGCCGGGCAACTGCGTTTATTCTGTGACGACGAGTAACTCCAGCATGGTGGATATTTCCTGCAAAGTGACTTGGGCGAACCACACCAACCGCGTCCACGCCTTTGATATTGATTGCCATTACGTGTTGCGGCGCGGCGACACCGGGCTTTACGCCTACGCGATTCTGGCGCATCCGGCGAGTTATCCCGACACGGGCGTCGGCGAATGGCGCATCGTCTGGAAGCTGCCGCACAGCTCAACGGACTGGACGTTCGAGCGGATTTACGTGGACGCGCTGCGCAATTGGTATTGGGGCACCTACACGGACTTCCTAAACGAGACTTCCACCGGCATCGCCGAGGTCAAGACCCTCACCACCGGCGCGCGGGCCGGGTTGATGGACTGCAAATATGAATACGCGGCCGAGTATCAGAAAATCGGCTGCTGGGGTCACGCGAGCGACACGAACAAAATCGGCGTGTGGTTTGTGCTCGGCGGCTATGATTATTTGAACGACGGCCCGAACATGACCGACCTGACCGTGGCCGAGTCGTATCTGCTCCAGCATTTCGGGCGCGACCATTTCGGTGGCTCCGGCACGAGCGTGGCCGCGGGCGAGACGTGGTCAAAAATCTTCGGGCCGTTCCTGCTCTATTGCAACAAAACCACCGCCACGAGCCACCAGGGCGATGCGCTCTGGGCCGACGCGCAGGCGCAGGTGCAGGCGGAGATCGGCGCGTGGCCGTATTCGTGGCTGACTAATTCCGATTATCCGGCGGACTCCGCTCGCGGCACGGTGACGGGGAAAATCATCCTCACCGATCCGCTCAAGCCGGCGCTCGTCGCCGGCACAAACACTTGGGTCGGCGTCGCGCAGCCCGATCCCGGCGGCAACTGGCAGTTTGAATCCAAGCGGTATCAGACCTGGGTGCATCCGGACGCGAACGGGAATTTTTCCATCGCACACATCCGGCCCGGCACTTACACCCTTTCGGCGTGGACGGTCGGCGCGGTGGGCGAATGCACGCTGACGAATGTCCTCATCACCGCCGGCGCCACCAACGCCCTCGGCAGCCTGAACTGGACGAACACGCATCCCGGCGGACAGATCGCGTGGGAGATCGGCATCCCGGACCGCAGCGCCGCCGAGTTCAAGCACGGCACGAACTACTGGTATCCGTTTTTGTGGACGACCTACACCAACGATTTTCCAAATCCGCTCACCTACAACGTCGGCACGAGCAACTGGACGAACGACTGGAACTACGCCCAGCCCGGCTACCTGACCGGCACCAACACTTGGTCGCAGTGGAAATGGCGCATCAATTTTACGCTCACCAATCTTCCGTCGAGCGGCAGCGCGACCATGACCTTCGCCATCGCGAGCATTTACTACGGTGCAATTGATGTTTATGTGAACGATGAATCCACGTTGACCGGCGAGGTCGCGGTGAACATCGCCGGCGGCGGCGCGGGCGGCAACGCGCTCATCCGCGAAGGCATCCACGCCAAATACGGCCTCGGCTACCAGTCCATCCCGCTCTCCACGCTGCGCGTCGGCACGAACACCATCACGCTCATCCAGCGTTCCATCAACGGCGGCTTCGACCATGTGATGTATGACTACGTCAATTTGGAATTGCCGGCCTCAGTGGTGCTGCCGCCGGGAAGAAATCTGATCTGGCGCGGCGGCAACGCGGCAGGCGCATGGGATATCACCACGACGACGAACTGGGTCATCAGCTCCAACAGCGCGGCCACGACCTTCACCAACGGCGACAATGTTTTGCTCAACGACACCGCCAACCCGAACTTCACCGTGAGCCTGAACGACGCGCTGTCGCCCGGCTCCGTCAGCGTCATCGCCTCGAACAATTACACTTTCACCGGCACCGGCTCGCTGAACGGTCCGATGCAACTCATCAAGTCCGGCCCCGGCAAGCTGACCGTCAACAACACGAACAACATCGCCGGCGCGATTCTGCTCTCGCAAGGAAACATTACGCTCGGCAATGCCACCGCCACCCTCGGCAACAGCGCGCTGCAGTTGAGTGGCGGCACGTTCACGCTCGTCAACGGCGGCACGTTGAACAACCTCGTCACCGTCCTTGCGCCGAGCACCATTGGAAACTCCGGCAACAGCACCATCGGTGGCACCATTAGCGGCAGCAGCGTTCTGACGGTCGCACCGCCCAAAGGCAACGTGCTCACGCTTGGGGCCAGCGCGGCGAATTTTACCGGCACGATTACCCTTGGCAATGGCTCAGGTAATTTGCGGATCAACCAGTCGGGAACTTGGGGCGTGCCGAACGGAACCCTCGACCTCGGCACCAATGCCGCCTACGTTTACACCCGCGCCACCGGCGGCGGCACGGCTTATTTCGGCGACCTGAACGGCGGCCCGAAAACCACGTTGACTTCCTCCGATCAAACCAGCAATCCCGGCGCGACCGTCACCTATGTCGTCGGCGCGCTGAATCAGGACTCCACCTTCGCGGGCACCAATACCGACGTCGGCCGCGCCCAGTTGCTGGCGCTCACCAAGGTCGGCGGCGGCACTTGGACGCTCGCCGGGGACAGCAATTACCGCAGTGCGACGCGCGTCGGCGCGGGCACACTGCAAATTTCGGGCAGCCTCACCACGACCAATTTCATCATCGTCTCCAACACCGCCACGCTCGACCTGCCGGGCACCGTCACCGCGAACACCGTCCAGATCAACGCCGGCGGCACGCTCACCAGCTGCGGCGCCATCAATGGAAACCTGCTGAACAATGGCACGGTCATCGCCAATTGCGGCGGCATCTTGAACCTCACCGGCAATGTCACGAACAACGGCGCGATGCAGTTCCTGAATGGGTCCGGCCTTGCGGTGACCGGCACGTTCGTCAACAACGGCCTGCTTGATCTCCTCACCGGCTCGCAGAATCTCCCGGCGAATTTCATCAACAACGGCACTGTGCTGCTCGCCACGAACATCGTCGTCAGTTCAATCACACAAGCCGGCGGCACCTTCACGCTCACGATTCAAGGTTACGACGGTCACACCTACCAGTTGCAGCGCGCCGCTTCGCTCGCGCCGGCCAACTGGCAGAACCTCGGCCCATCGCAGGATGGCGTGGGCGTGCCGCTGACATTCAGCGACACTCCCGTCGGCAGTCAAAATTTTTACCGGGTCTCGGTTTCGCCGTGATGAAAGACCGGCCCGCCGTCAAACTGCGTTTTGGAAAAACTTACTATTTGCCGCCAGTGTTCCCGCGCATGGCGTGGCCCTGATCCGGGTGCAAACGAACGAACGACAAGCCAATGTGTTGAAACCATGAAAAAGAAATCCGCCGCCCTCTCGATCATTGCATGCCTTTTGGCCTGTGCCACCGCTCACGCGCAATCTGTGGTTACGAATGCGCCGAATGCAACCGTCCCCCAAGTCACCACGCGACCGCCGCCGGTGACTAAACTTTCCGAACTGGCCAAAGCCATGGAATGGGTCGGGGTCGCCGTCAGCGAGCCGGATTATTATGTCTGGTGCACCTCGCCGATGGCCGGGCCGGATGGCAAGATCCATCTCTACTGCTCGCGCTGGCCCAAGATTTACAAAATGGACGGCTGGCGGACGCATTGTGAAATCGCGCATTACGTCGGTGACCAACCGGAAGGGCCGTTCAAATTTCATGACATCGCCATTCCTGCACAGCCGGACGCGCTGTGGAACAACACCATTCATAATCCGGCGATTGAACGCGTGGGGGACAAATATTTGCTGCTCTACATTTCTTTTGATCGCCGGCCGAGTGCGTTTTTGGCCGCCGGCAAAACGCCGAATTACATCGGCCTGTGTGTCGCCGATTCGCCCGCTGGCCCGTGGAAAAATCTCACGGCGGACCATCCGCTCTTCATGCCGTCGTCCGACACGAACCACTGGTCGTATGGCGACTGGCAATGCACCAATCCGACGTTTCTGGCTTACGGTGGAAAATATTACATCTATTTTCACGGCGGAAAACACAACTGCCGGATTCCCAGCTACTCCTACGCCTACGCCGTGGCGGACCAGCCGGAAGGACCTTATCGCATCGGTGACCATTGGTGCACGGAAAACAAGGCAAAGATTGAGGACGCGACCGCATTTATCTGGGACAAAAAAATCTGCCTGCTGACCGACGATAATTACGGCACGCACACGGGCATTCCTGGCGGCGGACTTTTATGGCGTTCGGACACGCCGACTAACTTCGCGCTGGCGGATGCCGAGATTGGTTTTTTGCATTCGACGAACTACGCCAAGAATGTGGACCTGTCCAAAGTGCGGAGACTTTACGGGCGGGACTTCAAGTTCGAGCGCCCCGGCATCTTGATGCTCGATGGCAAGCCGGCGTATTTTTATGGTGCCTCTGGATTCAATCTCAATGGCGGCGAAACCCCCGAAAGCTATGTCATGAGAATAAATCTGGCACCGGCGAACCAAACCAACACGGATTTGTTTCCGCCCAGCGTGAAACGCGTGGTGTTCCTCGGCGACAGCATCACTTACGCAGGGCAATACGTGGAGGACATTGCAGCGTATCAGCACGCGAAATTTCCGGATCGCAAAACAGTATTTATCAACGCCGGACTTCCGAGCGAAACGGTTTCGGGACTTTCCGAAGCGGGCAACGCTGGTGGAAAGTTTCCGCGCCCCGATTTGCACGAGCGTCTAGCGCGCGTGCTCGCCAAAACCAAGCCCGATCTCGTCCTTGCCTGCTATGGGATGAATGACGGGATTTACCAGCCCTTTGACGCGGCGCGCTTCCAACGGTTTCGGGAAGGGGTGGCCTCAATGCACGCGCAGGTTGAAAAATCCGGCGCGAAAATCATTCACCTTACACCGCCGGTTTTTGACGAGGTCAAAGGCGGTCACCCGGGTTATGCCGTCGTGCTCGACCAATATTCCGAATGGCTCATCACACAGGGCACGAATGGCTGGGACGTGGTGGACTTGCATTTCCCGATGAAAAATTATCTTGCCGCCCGGCGCGCAACGAATGCGGCCTTCGCACTGAGTCACGACGGGATCCATCCGGACGCTTTTGGCCATTGGCTCATGGCGCAGTCGGTTTTGGCCCACCTTGGTGCGCAAGAAGCAGCGACCGCCACGAACGAGATGGATTTGCTTGGGCAGTTTCCCAATGGTCAGAAAATCCTGCATCACGAACAGCAAGATCAAGCCATCTGGAAAGATGCGTGGCTCACGGCCATTGGCCACAAACGACCGGGCATGAAACGTGGCGCTCCGATTGAAATCAACTCACTGACGGGCGAAGCGCGGCTTATATCAACGACCCAATCCGTCGGAGACGCGAAACCCTGAGACGACGCGCTGGCGTTTTCGCGTCCCTGGCGACTTCATCGGCAGATCACCCCGAAAAGTCAAACCGCGCCATCTTATTGCTCGGTTAATTGGACTCACCGTGAGGCGAGTTCCTTTTCGTGAACCGCGCTCTCCGCGCGAAATCCAAACGAAAAACTCACGCCGCAGGGCGGTTTGTCAAGGTGGAGACGCCGCGCGTAGGACGCATTACCTGATGCCGCCTCCAATCGGAGATTTTGATAATGGTCCCTTGGTTTCTTCGAATTTCGTTATGGACATGTCAAAGGTGATCCGAAAGAATCAACCCCAACCTAACCTATGAGCGAACCAAGTCCAAGGACTGAGCCGATTGAAACAATTGTTCTTCCCGCGCCTTACAAGGATCGTTCGATGGGGCTGACCGTCTTCGGCGTGATGACACTCTTGCTGGGTTGCCTAGCCGGGGTATTTGTCGCCTTGATGTTGTTTGGACTGGCGGCTTCAGCGAATTCCGGCGCCGCACCGGTCCCCTTTTCGACCATGCTGCCGGGCATAGCCATGTACGGTGGCTTGGCGGTGGTGTTGGTGTGGCTCGGAATAGGCTCCATCATGGCCCGCCGTTGGGCGAGGGCGTTGTTGCTCATCTTTTCCTGGAGCTGGCTCGGCATGGGAGTGTTTATGACGGTGTTCGTGGCGTGCTTCATGCCGAAAATACTGGCTGGAGCAACTTCCAGCGGAACAGACGGCCAACCGGCGATGCCTCAGGCGGCCCTGGTCGGCATGATCGTCGGCATGGTTCTGGTTTTGGGCTTCTTCTTCGTTCTGCTGCCGGCGGTTTGGACGTTTTTTTATCACAGCCGGCATGTGAAGGCTACTTGTGAAACGCGCGACCCCGCGCGGAGTTGGACGGATGCCTGTCCCTTGCCAGTGCTGGGCTTTTGTTTGTGGCTTTTGTTCAGTGCGCTGATGATGTTGCTCCTGCCCGTGATAGCGCATGGCGTCATGCCGTTTTTTGGAGTCTTCCTCACGGCGCTACCGGGCACAATCCTCTGTCTGACCCTCGCCGTCATCTGGGGTTACGCCGCCTGGTCGTTGTATAGACTCAAGCAGCACGGTTGGTGGCTGATAGTGATTGCCATGTGTGGGTTTATGGTTTCCGCATGGATGACGTTTGCGCGGCATGATATTATGGAAATGTATCGTTTGATGGGCTATCCCCGGACACAAATCGAACAGATACAGAAGACCGGCCTGCTCGATGGTAACCGCATGGCTTGGCTGACGGCTTTCTCCGTTCTGCCTTTCCTGGCTTATCTGGCTTTCATCAGAAAATTCCTTTTTCGCAAATCATGATGCTGTCGGCCGGAAGAAACTCCGCGCCTGCACCGACGCCCGCGATTGGTGTGCTGAATCAACGATGTTCCCTGGCATGCTCGGCGCATCTAACTCAACCACCCAGCAAGGACAAAGGAGCGACTCAGCAGTCCAGCGCAACATCGAAGCCGAAACCAGTTACGCCCGTGCCACCCCGACAGAATCCCGGATACAAGTCCCAAAATAACAGCCCCGGAATCTGGGGCAGCTGGTAAATCAGCCGCCGCGGTGGCGAGTTTTACATTTGACCGAGCCAGTCCAATGCAGGGGAAAGTCTTGAGCGAATCCACATTGCAGTAACAACCCGTGGATCTCGCTGCGATTCTTGAGTGCAAGTTGGACAGCACGGCTATAGGAAGCGCCCGTAACTAAGACAAGGCTTGCGCTGGTGACCAGACATGTGCTTTAATCAGCACCTATGAATTCAATTACTAATCTAACGGTAAAACAGTTACACCAAGCTGCCGACCTTAAAGAAAAGATCGCGGCTTTGGAAAAGGAATTGAGCCAGTTGCTCGGTTCAACCACCCAGCCTGCCGCTGCCGGCCTCGCGCCCAAGAAAAAGGGCGGGATGAGTGCCGCTGGCAAGGCCAGAATTGCCGCCGCTCAAAAAGCGCGCTGGGCCAAGGTGAAGGCTTCTGCGCCCGGGGTGGCAGCGGTGCCCAAGAAGAAAGGCGGCATGAGCGCAGCCGGCAAGGCCAGGATCGCGGCGGCTCAAAAAGCGCGCTGGGCCAAGGTGAAGGCTTCTGCGCCCGTGGTGCCAGCGGCGCCCAAGAAAAAGGGCGGGATGAGCGCGGCCGGCAAGGCCAGGATCGTGGCGGCTCAAAAAGCGCGCTGGGCTAAAATCAAGGCGGCGAAACAATAATAGATAGTTTTGTTAGTTAAACTGGAGTCTTAACCGACTCCAGTTTTTTTATTTTCAGGGTTGTTCTTATGCGGTATCGCTTGCGGTCGCGGAAGCCGCAGAACGCAAAACTTCTTTTGGGTCGCCTGGTTTTGTGTTGGCCAGCCGCAGGGAGGCGAAGAATTGAATTTGGCTCTCCCTGCGAGACACCTACCTGAGCCGCCCCCGCTTCCTACTCGAGCCTGACAGGCAACTCGATCAGGCGGTGAAGAATTTTCAGCCCGCTCCGGAATCCGGAAGCGAAGTCCGGAACGGCGGGCTGCACGGCAGTTTGGTTGTCGAATTCCCGGCGGCAAATGAATACTAAACAAATGTCCGTTTCGGAGATTCAGGGAATGAGTATATCGGTCGCACAACAATTCCTTCGGCAAGTCAGGTTGCGACAACAGATCGTCTCCCTTGCCCAAAGTTGGCGTTTTTTTCTCCTGATCGCCTCAGCCTGTTACGGAGTGGCTCTGCTGCTCTATGTGTTTTCGGACTGCTCCCGGCTTGGTTCGCGCAGGCCACGCTGGCCATCCTGCCGGCCGCCTCTCTCATTGTCGCGTGGCTTGTCCATCCTCGTTCCGGCGCCACCGGAGCGGCGCGGCTGGCAGACGCGCAGGCCGGCACCCCGGATTTGTTTTTGCCGGAGTCCCTGATCGAGCAGTCGCTCGGTGCGTATCAGGTTTTGGTGCTGCAACAGGCCGAACAGCGGGCCGCCAGGTTGCTTCCCAAAAACGTCGTGCCTTTCCACTGGCGCCGGGGTGTAATTTTTCGGACCGCGCACACGGCTGCTCACCGCAAGAGCAGCCGGAAAAGTTGTTTCATCTGCGTCACACCGCACGACAATTCGCGCGCCGGACCGCACCACCTCGCACAGATCGCTGAGTTCCTGACCCCTCAAACCGATGACGCCGATGGCAAAATCCGGGGAGCCGTTCTTGGCGCGTGCAAGGCCGGTCCGACCAGTGCCACGCCACTCGCGCCGGTCGCAGCCAGTTTGAGGAACTTCCGGCGGGAGAACGCCGCTTTTCTACCGGCAGAATTTGTATCAGGGCTTTTCATCTCGCTTTGCCGCGGCTCGTTCGAGTTCCGCAACCAGTTCGTCGCTGGTCCACTGGTTGCCGGCGAAAATTTTTTGCACGCGGCCCGCCGTGTCCACGACGGCGGCGCGCAGATTGTGGCTGATGCTGCCGTCCTCATGCCAGAACGCCAGGCTGAACTGCTCGCCGAGCGCCGTGATGTCAATCAATTCGCCCGTGGCAAAAGTCCAGTGCGCGGGATCGGCGCCGTGCGCCTCGGCATAACGCCGCAGGATTTCTGGTGTGTCGAATTCCGGATCGAACGAGATCGTCAGCAACTGCCAGTTCGCCGGCGCGTTCGGGCGGGCCCGCAGTTTTTTCTGCGCCTCGGCGAAATTATTGGCCATGAACGGGCAGAACGTCGGGAACGGACAGCGGGTGAAGAGGAACTCGATCGCCAGCGCCTGGCCTTTGAATTGCGCGGTGCTGAAGGCCTGGCCGAGCTGGTTCGTGAAATGATATTCCGGCAGCAGATCGCCTTCGTTCAGCGGTTCGACGTCGCGGACGCGGCGAAACGCGCCGGTCGTGGGCGGCGTGTTGGTTTTCGGCCCGGTCTTGCGGATGCGGTCAATCCAGCCTTCGGTGTCAGAAACCAGCAGGCGGAACGTTACCGGATCGCCCGCGCCCAGGCCGGCCAGTTCGTTGGTGTCCCGCACCTCAAAAGGCATGGTCATGGCCGGCATGTAATTTGGCACGGCCTCGTGTTTGATCGTCACGGATTTTTCCCGCGGCCGGACCTCCAGCACAACGCCGTTGACCTGGAAAATTTGCGCGTTGGTGCCGGCGGCGGGCGCGGTTGCGACCGGGGCTTTGCCGCAGCCCGCCGCGAACAGCGCCACCACCAGGTTCATCATGAAGAAACTGCGCAGCATCGAGCGCAGTTTCAACGGAATCCCCGCCGTTGACAAGCCGGCGCGCGACGTTCCGGCGTTGACGCACCGCCGCCGGTTCATAGACTCTCCGCCGAGCACTTGAAAAATTTATGACCGTCAAAACCAAATCCGCCGGGATCACCTCGTTGCAACAGGTTGGACGCACCTTCAAACCGTCCAAGGAATTTGCCAAAGCCGCCCACGTCAAATCGCTGGCACACTACCGTAAACTCTACGCGGAGTCGGTCAAGTCGCCGGACCAGTTCTGGGCGAAGCAGGCCCGCGCCGAACTCACCTGGTTCAAGCCGTGGAAAAAAGTTTTGGAGTGGCGGGAGCCGTTCGCCAAATGGTTCGTCGGCGGCCAGCTCAACGTCAGCCACAATTGCCTCGACCGCTGGCTCGACACGCCGCACGCCAACAAGGCCGCGCTCATCTGGGAAGGCGAACCAGCCGCGCCCGGCAAGCCCGGCGAGGAGCGCACGCTCACCTACAAGCAACTCCACCGCGAGGTCTGCCTCTTCGCCAACGTCCTCAAACGCAACGGCGTCAAAAAGGGCGACCGGGTTTTGATTTATCTGCCGATGGTGGTCGAGGCGGCCGTGGCCATGCTCGCCTGCACGCGGATCGGCGCGGTGCATTCGGTCGTCTTCGGCGGGTTCAGCGCGCAAAGCGTGGCCGACCGGATTTTTGACTGCCAGGCGAAAATGGTCATCACCGCCGACGGCGGTTTCCGGCGCGGCACGGTCGTGCCGCTGAAAAAAAATGTGGACGACGCCCTTACCCTCCAGGACGCGCAAGGCAACCGGCTCGCCAAAACGATTGAAAAAGTCATCGTCCTGCGCCGCGCCGGCAATGACGTTCACATCGAGGAAGGCCGCGACGTCTGGTGGCATCGCGAACTGGAATACGTGGACGCGCATTGCCCGCCGGAGAAAATGGACAGTGAAGCGCCGCTGTTTATCCTTTACACCAGCGGCTCGACCGGCAAACCCAAGGGCATTTTGCACAGCACCGCCGGCTACTTGCTCGGCGCGAAAATGACGACCCGCTACGTTTTTGATCTGCGCGACGAGGATGTTTATTGGTGCACCGCCGACATCGGCTGGGTGACGGGGCACAGTTACGTGGTTTACGGCCCGCTGGCCAACGGCGCGACGAGTTTGATGTACGAAGGCGCGCCGAACTTTCCCGAACCGGATCGCTTCTGGCGGATCGTGGAAAAATACGGCGTGACGGTGCTTTACACCGCACCCACGGCTATCCGGGCGTTCATGAAATGGGGCGTGGAGTGGCCGCAAAAACATGATCTGACTTCGCTCCGCCTCCTCGGCTCGGTCGGCGAACCGATCAATCCGGAAGCCTGGCTCTGGTACCACGAGCACATCGGCGGCAAACGCTGTCCGATCGTAGATACCTGGTGGCAGACCGAGACCGGCGCGATCATGATCACACCGCTGCCGGGCGCCACGCCGACGAAACCGGGTTCCGCCACGCTGCCATTTTTTGGCATTGTGCCGGAAGTGGTGGATGAAACCGGCCAGCCTGTGCCGCGCAACACCGGCGGCAAGCTCGTGGTGCGCAAACCGTGGCCCTCGATGCTGCGCGGTTTGTGGGGAGATCCGGAGCGCTACCGGCAGGTTTATTGGACCGAGGTCAGGGGCAGTTACTTTACCGGCGACGGCTGCCGGCAGGACAAGGACGGATATTTCTGGATCGTCGGTCGCATCGACGACGTGCTGAATGTGGCCGGCCATCGCATCGGCACGGCGGAAGTTGAGAGCGCGATCGTCAGCCACCCGAAAGTCGCGGAAGCCGCCGTGGTCGGGCGGCCGGATGATTTGAAGGGCCAGGCGCTCGTGGCGTTTGTCACCGTAAAAACCGGTGTGCAAGCCACGCCCGAACTCCGCGAAGAACTTCGCCAGCACGTCGCCAAGGAAATCGGCCCGGTGGCCAAGCCCGACGACATCCGGTTTGCCGAGGCGCTGCCCAAGACGCGTTCGGGAAAAATCATGCGGCGGCTGCTCAAGCAGATCGCCTCCGGCGCGGAGATCAAGGGCGACACGACGACGCTCGAAGATTTCAACGTGCTGGCCAAGCTGACGCAGAGCGACGAGTAAGCCATTCCCGACAATCTTCGCGCATGAAATTATTTTGGAGCCGCAGCGCTTTGCGGATCGCGGTTTTGCTTTGCGTGGCTGGCATTTCTCCGCGGTCCGCGCAGGCCGGCGAATCGCCAATCACCCCGGCCAATAAAATTCTATTGTTCGACGGCCAGAGTCTTTCCGGCTGGACGTTTGTTTCCCAAGGCACGAACGTGCCCGCCGCGTCCATCTGGTCGGTGACCAACGGCGTCATCGTGTGCCTGGGCAAACCAAACGGTTATGCGCGGACGCTCCAGACTTATCGCGATTACCAGTTGCACGCGGAATGGCGCTTCCCGGCCGGACCGGGAAACAGCGGCGTTTTCCTGCACCTTAGTGGCAAGGACCTGGTCTGGCCGACGTGTCTGGAAATGCAATTGTTGTCCGGCAATGCGGGCGAAATTCGCTGCAACGGCGGCTCGCACGTACGGGAACTCACCTCGCCAACTTCCATCGCCGTGCCCCGCCGCCAGCCGAGTTCGGAAAAGCCCATCGGCGAATGGAATGCTTGCGACATCATTTCTCACAGCAACACGTTGACCGTTCGCGTCAACGGCGTGCTGCAAAATGAAGTCACCGAGGCGTCAGTCAGTTCCGGAGCGATCGGACTCCAGGCCGAGGGCAAGCTGGTGGAATTCCGGAATATCTTGATTGAACCGTTGCCGTAAGTTGGTCTTGAAGCAAAACCATGCTTGTTGTTCTCGAAGTTCGCCAAGCAGAAGTTCAAATCAGTTCGATGTGCCCTTGTTTTCACGCTTGGACACGGTCAAAGTAAACAGATGAACGCCTCAGCGCCAAATCCGTCCGCCATCCTCCAAACCGCATTTTCCTTCTGGTCTTCCAAAGTGCTGCTCACCGCTGTGGAATTCGGCCTGTTCACGAGGCTTGCCGGACGCCGACTCACCGGCGCGGAACTTGGCGCGGAATTAAAATTGCACCCGCGCGGCATCGCCGACTTTTTTGACGCGCTTGTGGCGATGAAGTTTCTCGAGCGCGAAGGCGATGGTCCGCAGTCAAAATATTTCAACACGCCGGAAGGCGCGCTGTTTCTCGACCTGAACAGTCCGCGTTACGTCGGCGGCATCCTGGTGATGCTGAACGCGCGGCTTTTCAAGTTTTGGAACGACTTGCCCGAAGCGCTCCGCACTGGCAGGCCGCAGAACGAGGTGAAGCACGGCGAGAAAGGCATCTTCGAGGAACTCTACGCCGACCTGCCCAAACTGGAACAGTTTCTCGGCGCGATGACCTGCCTCTCGCGCATCAATTTCGAGGCGTTCGCCGACAAATTCGATTTCACAAAATATGAAACCCTTTGCGACATCGGCGGCGCGACGGGCTTGCTGGCCACCGAAGTCGCCAAAAAACATCCGCATCTGCGCTGCACCTCATTTGATTTGCCACCGGTCGAGCCGGTGGCCAGGAAGCATATCGCGGAGGTGGGTTTGAGCGGGCGCGTCAGCACCGCGGCCGGTGATTTTTTCAAAGATCCGCTGCCCAAGGCGGACGTCCTCACGATGGGCATGATCCTGCACGACTGGAATCTGGAGAAGAAGCTGCACCTCATCCGCGCGGCCTATGACGCATTGCCGGTAGGCGGTGCGCTGGTGGCCATCGAGGCCCTGATTGACGACGCGCGGCGCGAGAATGTGCAGGGCCTGCTGATGTCGTTGAACATGCTGATCGAGTTCGGCGACGCGTTCGACTATTCCGGCGCGGATTTCCGCAAGTGGTGCGGCGAAGTCGGCTTCCAACGCTTTGAAGTCATCCATCTCGCCGGCGCGTCCAGCGCCGCGGTGGCTTACAAATAAATTTTAGGGTCATTCGGCCCGCACCTCGGCCGACTTTCCATGGGCGCTCAGCCCTTCCAGTTCCGCAAACTTCTTCACCGCTGGCAGCGCCTGCTTGAGCGCCGCGCGCGAATATTCCACCACGCTCGTGCGGCGTTGGAACTGGTCCACGGTCAGGCCGGCGAAGGACGCGCCCGCGCCGCCGGTGGGCAGCGTGTGGCTCGGTCCCGCGACATAATCACCCAGCACCGTCGGCGACCACGGCCCCAGGAAAATCGCGCCCGCTGTCAGGATGTCTTCGGAAACCCGGCGCGGGTTGCGCGTCATCACTTCGCAATGCTCCGGCGCCAGTTCGTTGGACATCGCCACCGCCTGATCCAGGGATTTTGCCAGAATCAGCCAGGTGTTCTGGTCCAGGACGCGCTGAATGTATTCGCGGCGCGCCAGCCGGGGCAGTTGCTTCGCGATCTCCTTTTCGACGGCCTTCAAAATTTTTGCCGAGGTCGTCACGAGCCAGACACGCTCGTGGCCCGAGCCGTGCTCGGCCTGCGCCAGCAGATCGGCGGCCGCGAATTTCGGGTTCGCCGTTTCATCCGCCAGCACGAGCACTTCGCTCGGGCCGGGCAGCAGGTCAATCGCGACCTGCCCCACGAGCAATCGCTTGGCAGTGACGACGTAGGCGTTTCCGGGACCGAAAATTTTCCGCACGCGCCGGATAGCATTCGTGCCGTAAGCCATCGCGGCGACGGCCTGCGCGCCGCCGACGCGGTAAATCTCCGTCGCGCCTGCCGTCCGCGCCGCGAACAACAGCGCGGAGTTGATGCCACCCTCTTTGCCGCAGGGCGTGCAGACGACGATTTCTTGGCAGCCCGCGGCTTTGGCCAGCGTGATTGTCATCAGCGCCGTCGAAACCAACGGCGCCGTGCCGCCGGGAATGTAGATGCCGACGCGCGGGAAGGGATCGAATTTTTCGCCGACGCTCGCGCCGTGCGAGTTTTTTGTCTGCCATTTTTTTCGCAGCGATTTCCGGGCAAACGCGGCGATGTTCTTTTCCGCTTCCGTCACCGCCGCGCGCAACGAGGCATCGGCGGTCAGCGAGGCGTTGAAGAGTTCCGCCTGGCTGACGGCGAGGCGGTCGGCGGTCAGTTTCGGGCCGTCGAATTGCTCGGTGAACTCCAGCAGCGCCGAGTCACCGCGCGCTTGAACGGCTTCGAGGATGGCGCGGGTGCGCTGCTCGATTTGTGCGTCGAACAGGCTGGACGGCGCGGTGAGTTCGCGCAGGCGTTGGGTAAAATCCGCGTCGGTGTGACGGATCACGTTCATGCCGGGAGGCTAGAAGATGATCGCGCGGAAGTCAAAACTGCGCGCGGAAATCGGCGGGCCGACCGGTCACTGCGCCGGCTTGAAGGTTTGCGAGAGCGTGCCGCGTTCGGTGCGGATCGTCACGCCTTCGCGGATGTGGTGGCGGTCAAACCAGCCCTGCGGGGTCTCCAGCGCGTAGCGGATGTTCTCCGCCGCCGAGAGCACGGCATTGGTGTCGTAGGATTGGAGCGGATGAATCTCCTGGATCACGCCTTCCGAATCAATGTAGGCGACCGACAGCGGCAGCGGACAGTTCTTCATCCAGAACGAGGCGCGCTGCGGAAACGGGAACACGAAAATCATCGCCTCGTTCTCGGGCATGTTGGTGCGGAACATCATGCCGGTGCGCTCCTGCTCCTCGGTGAGCGCCAGCTCGGTGATCAGCTCTTCCGGTCCGAGCCAGAGTTTGAGGGTCGCCAGCCGGGGCTGCGCCTGCGTGGGTTCCGTGGAAAGCACGGTTGGCGGCGGCGCGACGGCCGGCGGCTTGGTGCAACCGGCGGTCCAGACCAGCCCGGTCAACAGCGGCACGAGGAATTTTGAAAACGGCATGAAGGGAGGGTGGCGCAATCTCAGAATTTTTCAACTAGGAGTTTGCGACAGGAGGTGACGGCGGCTCATGAAAAATGCGAGGCCGGAATTGCTTCCGGCCTCGCTGCGTTTTTCCCTTGCAGGAAATTTTTTAGTAATCCATTCCGCCCATGCCGCCAGGACCGCCATGACCGCCGCCGCCCGGAGCCGGTTTGTCCTTCTCGGGCAGTTCGGTGATGAGGCATTCGGTGGTCAGCAACAGACCGGCGATGGACGCGGCATTCTGCAGCGCGCTGCGGGTGACCTTCTTCGGGTCCACCACGCCGGCTTTGACGAGGTCTTCGTATTCGCCGGTGGCGACGTTGAAGCCTTCGTTGCCCTTGCGCTTCTTGATTTCCTGCACCACGACGGAGCCTTCGTAGCCGCCGTTCATCGCGAGCGCCTTGGTCGGATACTCCACCGCGCGGCGGACGATCTCCACGCCGATCTGCTCGTCCTCGTTCGCGCCTTTGACGGCTTCGATCGCGGACAGGCAGCGAACCAGCGCCACGCCGCCGCCGGCGACGATGCCTTCTTCGACAGCCGCACGGGTCGCGTGCAACGCGTCTTCGACGCGAGCTTTCTTTTCCTTCATTTCGGATTCGGTCGCGGCACCGACGTTGATCACCGCCACGCCACCGGCGAGCTTCGCCAGGCGTTCCTGCAATTTTTCGCGGTCGTAGTCCGAGGTGGTTTCTTCGATCTGGCGGCGGATTTGATTCACGCGGCCCTGGATCTCGGAGGACTTGCCAGCGCCTTCCACGATGGTGGTGTTTTCCTTGTCGATGACGATGCTCTTGGCGCGGCCGAGGTCTTCCAGGCCGATGCTTTCGAGTTTGATGCCGAGGTCTTCGGTGATGCACTTGCCGCCGGTGAGGATGGCAATGTCTTCCATCATCGCTTTGCGGCGATCACCGAAGCCGGGCGCCTTCACCGCCGCCACGTTCAACGTGCCGCGGAGCTTGTTCACGACGAGGGTCGCGAGCGCTTCGCCTTCGACTTCTTCGGCGATGATCAGGAGCGGTTTGCCGAGCTTGGCCACCTTTTCGAGAATCGGCAGCAAATCCTTCAGGCTGCTGATTTTCTTCTCGTAGTTCAGGATGTAAGCGTCTTCGAGTTTGACTTCCATCGTCTCAGCATTTGTGACGAAGTAAGGCGAAAGATAGCCCTTGTCGAACTGCATGCCCTCGACCACGTCAAGCGTCGTCTCGATGGACTTGGCTTCCTCAACCGTGATCGTGCCGTCCTTGCCGACCTTGTCCATCGCGTCGGCGATGATGTCGCCGATCTGGGTGTCCCAGTTGGCGGAAACGGTCGCGACCTGCTTGATTTCTTCCTTGTCCTTGACCTTCTTGGCGATCTTGTCGAGGTGGCTGACCGCGGCTTCCACGGCCTTGTTGATGCCGCGCTGGATGCCGATCGGGTTCGCGCCGGAGGTGACGTGCTTCAAGCCTTCGCGGAAGATCGCCTCGGCCAGCACAGTGGCGGTGGTGGTGCCGTCGCCGGCGTTGTCGCTGGTCTTGCTCGCAACTTCGCGGACCATCTGGGCGCCCATGTTTTCGTACGGGTCTTCCAGTTCGATTTCCTTGGCCACGGACACGCCGTCCTTGGTGACGGTCGGTGAGCCGAATTTCTTGTCGAGCACCACGTTGCGGCCTTTGGGTCCGAGCGTGGCGGTGACGGCCTTCGAGAGTTTGGTGACGCCCCGCAGGAGCGCCTGACGAGCGGCCTCGTCAAACAGTAATTGTTTTGCTGCCATAATATTATTTCTTGGTTTTGTCTTTTACGTTCTTGGTTGGAGTTATTCGAGCACGGCGAGAATGTCGTCCGAGCTGAGGATTTTGTATTCCTTGCCGTCCAGTTTGATTTCGGTGCCGCCGTATTTGCTGCAGAGGATGCGGTCGCCCTTTTTGACTTCGAACGGAACTTTCTTGCCGTTGTCGTCGGTTTTGCCGGTGCCGAGAGCGATGACGATGCTCTCCATCGGTTTTTCCTTGGCGGTATCGGGGATGATGATGCCGCCCTTTTTGGTTTCCTTCTCTTCGATCGCTTCCACGAGGACGCGGTCACCGAGCGGTTTGACGTTTAGTGCCATAGTTTGGTTTTTGTTTGTTTTTGTTTGTTCTACTAATTAACTCCCGATCCGCACTCGCGGCGGGGAAATTATCATACCAGCTCCGGCATCTTCCAATCTCCATGCGGATGGCTGTTGATTGTAAAAGTTGCTTTTTGCCGCACATTCAATTTATCGCTGAATTCTACAGTGAAATTTACTTTCGAGGGACGATTCTGACCTTGCCAATTGAATTTGATGATTCCCTGTTGTGCTGGCGCGATAACATCTTTGGGACAAATTTCCGATTTAATGCCGGCTTCATTCATGATTACAACTTTGGATATTATTCCACCTTGATTTATAAAATTGTAGTCATACGAACATCCGCTGCCAGCGGCAGACATCCAATAAAAGTGTGGTCGGTTTTCCGCCAATTCTTTTTGCGCTTGGCGCGTTTGAGCACTCGCAAGCATTTCAAGTTGGCTTGCCATCAGTTCTGTTGACCGTTGTGCCGCATCAGCAGAGCGTTTTGAGTCTTGTCGTGCTAGTCCGGCGACAATCAAAGCTGCTAGAGCAATCACAGCAGCAATGGCTGCGATTGCTTCATTAGCTCCAAATGTTTTCTCCGCATGATTGCGAAGAACACTATCCAGAACTGTTGTAAGCTCGTTTGTTGTCATCGAACAAAGTTCGTTATTTCTTCTCGTCCACGACTTCGGCGTCAATGATCGGACCCTCGTCCTTCTTCTTTTCTTCGCCGCCGGGTTGAGAGGCGCCGCCGGTCGAACCGGTTTGCGATTTGCCCGCCTGCGCCTTCTCGGACGCCGCCTTGTAAAGCTCAGCCGAAACCGCCTGGGCCGCTTCGCTGAGTTTTTCACTCGCGGCCTTGATCGCGGCGGAGTCGCTGCCCTTGAGCGCGTCCTTCGCGTCGCTGATGGCTTTCTCGGTCTTGCCCTTCACGTCGCCGGAGATTTTGTCGGCGTTGTCCTTGAGCATTTTTTCCGTGCGATACACCAGGTTGTCGGCCTCGTTGCGCGTCTCGACTTCCTCGCGCTGTTTCTTGTCGTCCTCGGCGTGGGCCTCGGCGTCGCGGCGCATCTTCTCGACTTCGTCCTTTGAGAGGCCGCTGCTGGCCGTGATGGTGATCTTCTGTTCCTTGCCGGTGCCGAGGTCTTTCGCGCCGACGTGCAAAATGCCGTTGGCATCAATGTCGAACGTGACCTCCACCTGCGGCACGCCGCGCGGGGCCGGCGGGATGTCGGTCAGATGAAACTTGCCGATGGTCTTGTTGTCCTTGGAGAACTGCCGTTCGCCTTGCAGGACGTGAATTTCCACGCCGGGCTGATTGTCGCTGGCGGTGGAGAAAATTTCCGATTTGCGCGTGGGAATCGTGGTGTTGCGCTCGATGAGCCGCGTAAACACGCCGCCGAGCGTTTCGATGCCGAGCGAGAGCGGCGTCACGTCGAGCAGCAGCACGTCCTTCACTTCGCCCTTCAAAACGCCGCCCTGGATGCCGGCGCCGACGGCAACGACTTCGTCCGGGTTCACGCCCTGATGCGGCGGTTTGTTGACGAGCGTGTGCGCGGTCTCCACGACGCGTGGCATGCGGGTCATGCCGCCGACCAGCACGAGTTCGTCAATCTTCGCGGCGTCAATGCCGGCATCCGCGAGGCAGGCCTTGACGGGCTTGATGGTGCGCTCGAACAACTCGTCGCAAAGCTGTTCCATTTTCGCGCGGGTGAGGGATTTTTGGATGTGCTTCGGCCCGCTGGCGTCCGCCGTGATGAACGGCAGGTTGATTTCGTATTGCTGCGAACTGGACAGCGCGATTTTGGCCTTTTCGGCCTCTTCCTTGATGCGCTGGAGGGCGTCGGGCTGTTTGCGCAGATCCATGCCGGATTCTTTTTTGAATTCGTCGAGAATCCAGTCCATCAGCCGGTTGTCCCAATCGTCGCCGCCGAGGTGGGTGTCGCCGTTGGTGGCCTTGACCTCGAACACGCCGTCACCGATTTCCAGAACGGAAATGTCGAACGTACCGCCGCCCAGATCGTAGACCGCGATTTTCTCGTCCTTCTTTTTGTCGAGACCGTATGCGAGCGACGCGGCAGTCGGCTCGTTGATGATGCGGAGCACTTCGAGACCGGCGATGCGCCCGGCGTCTTTGGTGGCCTGGCGCTGCGAGTCGTTGAAATACGCGGGGACGGTGATGACGGCTTGGGTGATCTTCTCACCGAGCCGCGTTTCGGCATCGGCTTTGAGCTTCGCCAGAATCATCGCGGAAACTTCCGGCGGGGAAAACTGTTTGGCCTTGCCTTCGACTTCGACTTCCACGGCGCAATCGCCGTTGGCGGCCTTCACGACCTTGTAAGGCATGCGTTTGACCTCTTCCTGCACCTCGTCAAACTTGCGGCCCATGAACCGCTTGATCGAATAGACGGTGTTGCGCGAGTTGGTCACGGCCTGACGTTTGGCGGAGTCGCCGACCAGGCGCTCGCCGTTTTTCGTGAAGGCGACAACGGAGGGCGTGGTGCGTTTTCCTTCGGAGTTTTCAATAACGAGCGGTTCGCCTGCGTCCATGACCGCCATGCAGGAGTTCGTCGTCCCCAAATCAATGCCTAATACTTTTGCCATAAAATTTTTATTGTTTACACTGCGTCGAAGTTCAGAGAAGCAATCTTGGTGCCGTTGTGTTTTAACAACTCATAATTAACTGTAAATAAGCGGCTTGAGTTATAAAATAAGATTTTGAACCCAACCCAAGACTGCGCCAACAAGCGTCATTGTGGCACACAATTTTAAGTTTGGCGCAGTTGGGGTGGCGCAGTTTGAACTGAATTTGGTGGTCGAAGTAATCGAAAACTGGCGCGGCCTGGAATCGGCTCGGATGCAAACTGGAATCTAGCTGCGGATGGTTCCCCGGCCAATTCCATCCTTGCAAGTTCACTGGTTTGCTCTACAAAGGCGCGCATGATTCGAGGCTTTGCTTCTGGCGTTTCCTGGCGGGGCGCGGTTCTCGGGCTGTGCGTGCTTTCGCTGACGGGAATTCTGGAGGCGAAAGACCGTGACGCGCTGCCCGAAACGCGCGCCCAGATGGATGTGGCCATCAACAAGGTCCGGCCCGCGCTGGTCCGCATCCGCGTGGTGTCCGCCGAATTTGGCGATGGGCGCGAGATCAAGGTTCAGGAGGTTGGCAGCGGCGCGATCATCACCAAGGACGGCTTCATCATCACTAACCACCACGTCGCCGGGCACGCGACGCGGATGTTTTGCACGCTCTGGAACCGCGAGGAGGTCGAGGCTGAACTCATCGGCACCGATCCGCTAACGGACATCGCCATCATCAAACTCAAACCGGAATCCCCACGCGAGTTCACTCCGGCGACGTTCGGCGATTCGACGACGTTGCGCGTTGGCGACGCCGTCCTGGCGATGGGCAGTCCGATGGCGCTCTCGCAATCCGTCACGCTGGGCATCCTTAGCAATACCGAGATGATCATGCCGCGGTTTTGGGGCAGCCAAGGCCGGCTGCAACTCGACGGTGAAGACGTCGGCGCGCTCGTCCGGTGGATTGGCCATGACGCGGCGATTTACGGCGGCAACTCCGGCGGGCCGCTGGTCAACTTGCGCGGCGAGATCATCGGCATCAACGAAATCAGCTTCGGTCTGGGCGGCGCCATTCCCGGCAACCTCGCCAAAGCCGTGGCCGCCGAATTGATGGCCAAGGGAAAAATCCAGCGCAGCTGGCTCGGTCTGGATGCGCAGCCGCTGTTCAAGCATTCCAAAGATAATCACGGCCTCCTCATCGCGGGGGTGATGAGCGATTCGCCGGCGGAACGCTCCGGTTTGGCCGCCGGGGACCTTTTGCTGCGTTTGGATGGCCAGCCGACTGATGTTCGGTTTGACGAGCAAATGCCCGAGTTCATGCGTCGGGTAACCAGCCTGCCGGTCGGCAAGGAAGTGTCGGCGGTGGTCCGCCGCGGCGGCCAGGAAATCACGTTGCACCTAACGCCGGCGGAACGCGGCGAGATTTATCCCAAACAGCAGGAGTTGAAACCGTGGGGTCTGACGGTACGCAACATTTCACTGCTCATTGCCCGCGAGATGAAACGCTCCAACCGCGAGGGCATCTTCGTTACTTCCGTCCGTCCGGGCGGCCCGGCGGGAGCGGCCAAACCGTCGCTCGAACCGCGCGACGTCATCCTTGCCGTCAACGCCACGCCGGTGAAGAACATTCAGGAGCTGGTTGAGGCGACGCACCAGTTGACCGCCGGCAAGAGCGAGCCTGTCCCGGCACTCGTCACCTTCGAGCGCAAAGCCGCGCGCTTTCTCGCGGTGGTAAAAGTGGGCATTGAGGACTTGAAGGATCCGGGCCTGGAAGTTACCAAGGCCTGGTTGCCGGTGGAAACCCAGGTGATCAGCCGCGAGATTGCCAAACAAATGGGTGATCCGGCGCTCAAAGGTTTTCACGTCACGCGGGTTTATCCCGGCACCACCGCCGAGAAAGCCGGACTGCTCGCCGGTGATTTCATCCTCGCCGTGGATGGAGAAAAACTCACTGCCAGCGGCCCGGAATTTGAGGACGAGTTGTCGGCGTTGATCCGGCAGTATGACGTTGGTAAAACGGTGGAACTGGTCGTGCTGCGGGACAAGGCGTCGCGGAAAATACCGGTCGAGCTGGCCCGCTCCCCGCGGCTGGCGCGCGAGATGAAAAAATACCGGAGCGATGATTTCGAATTCACCGTGCGGGACGTGTCGTTTTTCGATGCCGCCACCGAGCAGTGGAGCGCCGGGCAGCGCGGTGCGCTCGTCGAGGAAATCAAATCCGGCAGCTGGGCCGAGCTGGCGGGGCTGAACGTCGGCGACTTGATTTTGGAGGTGGACGGCCAGGCCGTCGCCAACGTGGACGATTTGCGCCGCCAGATCGAGCGCGTCTCCGGTGCCCGGAAAGCCGTCGTGGTGATGAAAATCCTGCGCGGCATCCACACGGCCTTTTTGGAAATGGAACCCAACTGGAAAAATTAAATACGATCAGGACCCTCATGAACCACTCACTCAAATCCGGTTTGCTTGCCTCGCTTTTAATCTGTGGCGCGTCGTTGTGGCCAATGCGCGCGGATGAATTGGCCGACCGTGGCCGCGACGTGTTCACCAAACACCAGCACGCGGTCGTCACCGTCGCGATCGTCCTCAAAACCACCTACACCTCCGGCGGTCAGACCTCCGCGCCGGCCGAAGGCCGCCAGGACTTGACCGGTACGGTCGTGGACCCGTCCGGTCTCACGGTGATGGCGTTGTCCGCCTGCGATCCCGGCGAGATGTACCAGCGCGTGATGCCCGAGCAATCGCGCTACAAAGTCGAGACCGAAGTGAGCGACCTGCGCATTCTGCTCGCTGACGGCACTGAATTGCCGGCGGAAATCGTGCTGCGCGACAAGGATTTGGATCTGGCCTACGTCCGCCCCAAGGTCAAACCGGCGGCACCGCTGGACGCGGTGGACTTGAGCAAAGCCGCGCCGGCACAGTTGCTGGACCAGGTGGTCGCGCTCAACCGGCTCAACAAGGCCACCAGCCGCGCCTACGCCGCGTCCATCGAGCGGATCAGCGCGGTGGTGCAGAAGCCGCGCCTGTTTTACATTCCCGACACCACCATGAGCACGACCACGCTCGGCTCGCCGGCCTTTTTGCCAGATGGCAGCTTGCTCGGAATTTTCGTGCTCCGCGCCGTGAGTTCCGGCGGCACCGAACGGCCCAACGCCACCACCATCATCCTGCCCGCCAGCGATATTTTGAAAGGTGCGCAACAGGCGCCGGAAGCCAAAGGCGAGCCGGAAAAGAAAGACGCTCCGAAGGATGCCGCCAAGGAAACGGCGGAGCCGAAAGACGCCGGCAAAAAGTAAAGCCGCCTGCCGGCACAACCCGCACCGTTGCGCCCAGACTTGCGCCGCGTCGCGTCGCGTGGAAGAATGACGTCTCGGTCAACCAATTTCGAATCAGACAGAACATGGCTCAATTGAAAAATCAATCCGGCACGAACGCCGCCAACGCACCGGTTTCGGAACATGCTCGCTTCACCAAGGACCTTAGGCAGCCCGCGTGGTTGGCCGCGCTGCGGCAGGCCGGCCTCGACGCCTTCGCCACCCAGGGCTTTCCGACATTGCAGGATGAAGACTGGCGCTTCACGAATGTCGCACCGGTCGCCAAACTCCCGTTCAAGCCGGCGTCCGCCCACATTCCCGACGCCGCGGCGGTTGACTTGCTGACTCATGCGGCGTTCGCGGGCTTGCCCGGCGTCCGGCTCGTGTTTGTGAACGGCCATTTTGCCCCCGCCTTGTCCCGCCTCGCCCCGCTGCCGGGCGGCGCGACGGCCGGCAGTCTCGCGGCCGCGCTCGCCGGCGATTGCGCGGCGCTGCAAGAGCAGCTGGGCCGCCACGCGCAAACCAAGAACAACGCCTTCGCCGCGCTGAATCAGGCGTATTTTGCGGACGGCGCGTTCATCCAGGTACCCGCCGGGGTGACCGTTCCCGAGCCAGTCCAGCTGATTTACCTCGCCTCCCCGCAGTCGCCGGGCGCGGCGATTCATCCGCGAAATCTCATTCTCGCCGGAGCCAACAGCCGCCTCACGGTGGTGGAAAGTTATCTCACCTCCGGCGATGCCGCGTATTTCACCAACGCGGTGACGGAACTGTTTGTCGGCGACCAGGCGTGCTTGGAACACGTCAAACTGCAGGACGAGTCGGTGGCGGCGTTTCATATCGCGGCCATCCACGGCCACTTTGGCCGCGCCAGCAACGTCAACGTCCATTCCTTCGCGCTGGGGGCCAGGCTGTCCCGGAACAACATTCACACCAATCTGGCCGGCGAGGGCTTGGAATGCGTGCTCAACGGGCTTTATCTCACGCGCGGCGACCAACTCGCCGATCATCACATGGTGGTCGAACACGCGCAGCCGCATTGCGCCAGCCACGAATACTTCAACGGCATCCTCGACGATAAATCCAAGGGCGTGTTTCACGGCCGCATTTACGTGCATCCGGTGGCGCAGAAAACCGACGCCAAGCAGACCAACAAAAATCTGCTCCTCTCCGACGACGCCACGGCTGACACCAAGCCGCAACTGGAGATCTACGCCGACGACGTGAAATGCACGCATGGTGCGACGATCGGCCAGTTGAACCTGGAGTCCATTTTTTACCTGCGTTCGCGCGGGATCAGCGCGGAGACCGCGCGCCGGATGCTCATCCACGCGTTTGCCGGCGAAATCATCGAGCGGGTGAAATGTGAACCGGTGCGGGAAGAATTGGACAAGCGGGTGTGGGACCGGCTCGAGGCCAATCCCCATCTGGCGGAGCGATAATGCATGTTTGACGACCTCACAGAGCTCTATCAGCAAGTCATTTTGGACCACTGCAAAAAGCCTCGCAATTTTCACGAGTTGCCGGCGGCCACCTGTTCAGCCCAAGGCCGCAATCCGCTTTGTGGCGATCAACTGCAACTCTTTCTCGTCGTGGAAGGCGAGACCATCAAGGACGCCAGCTTTCTCGGCTCCGGCTGTTGCATTTCGAAGGCCTCAGCCTCGCTGCTCACCGAAAACATCAAAGGCAAATCGAAGGCCGAGATTCAAAAAATGTTTGATTTGGTCCACGAAATGGTGACGAGCGGCCAGGTCCAGGGTGACGTGGGCAAGCTTGCGGTGTTTGCGGGCGTCCACAAATTTCCGGCGCGTGTGAAATGCGCCATTCTCGCCTGGCACGCGCTCACTGCGGCTCTGAAAGGCGGCGGCCAGCCAGTGACGACCGAATCAGAACAGGATTAAGGCCGCCGGTGAGGAGCGGGGAGACCCTCAAAAACCCAAGCAAGAATGGTCGGGGCGGTGAGATTCGAACTCACGACCTCTTGTACCCGAAACAAGCGCGCTACCAGGCTACGCTACGCCCCGAACCAGAGCGTTACAGCGTGCCTGCCGGCGCGGGCGTTTGCAACCCGGAAGTTCAGATTTTTTTCGAGTGCCGCCCCGGCCGGCCGGTGGCGCTCCCAATTTTCGAAAATAATCGCTTGCTCCCCACCGCGCCGCTGTCTATATTGCGCGCTCTTTTTGAAAGAAAGCTGAATTTTATATGCGACGTCCAAAAGGCATCAAGACCAAGAAGTCCGTGGCCAAACGATTCAAGATCACGGCCAGCGGAAAAGTCCTGCGCTCCAGCGCGGGGCGCCGGCATCTGGCGCAAACCAAAAGCCCCAAGCGCCGCCGCTCGTTGCGCGGCCTTACCGCCGTGGACCCCACGGACGTGTATCGCATCAAGCAGAACCTGCCGTTCAGCCATTGACCCTAGTCACTTCCAGCCACATTCCAGCACTTAAATTTTATGCGAGTTACCAACGCTCCCGCTTCCCGCAAACGCCGCAAACGGATGATCACAGCCGCCAAAGGCTTCCGGATGCGCCGCTCCAAGCTTTACCGCTACGCTTCCGACGCCGTGGATCATGGCCGGCAATACGCCTATCGCGATCGTCGCCGGAAAAAACGCACGTTCCGTTATCTCTGGCAAATCCGCATCAATGCCGCCACCCGCGCCCTCGGCATCACCTACAGCCGCTTCATGGAAGGCCTTAAGGCCGCCAACTGCGCGCTCGACCGCAAAGTGCTGTCCGACATCGCCGCGACGGATAGTGCCGCGTTTGGCGAACTCGTCACCCTCGCCAAGAATGCGCTCAAGACCAAGCCTGCCGCGACATTGGCCAAAGTTTGAGCGAAGCCAAAACTCCTTTTTGAAAATACGGGCGACCGGAAACGGTCGCTCGTTTTGCTTCTACGATCCAATTTTCTCCGACCACGCCACGCCTTCCGATGTTGCCGGGAGTTGGAAAAATCAAATTTTTGGCGGAGCCGCGGCGGGCGGTGGCTGTGGTTTCGACAAATGCGTCAAGGAATAGAGCACCGCGTAGGTGGTGAACAGAAAAATTCCGAACAGGATCGGAAAAGACATCATCGGAGACGTGGTTGGCGAATCCACCTTGCCGGCGTGGAAGTCCTGAACCAGTTTTGCCGGTTGCACCACCACGTCCCAGCTGTTGAAGCGGAAGAACCGGCCCAGAAAAATGCCGAAGCCGCCCAGCACGTTGGCGGCGGCGGCGAACACCCAGCCCGCGACCGGTCCGCGCGCCCGTTCCACCTCCGCGTGCATCAGGTACAACGACACAAATCCGAGCAGCAAACCGGTCATTGCCGAGCAGAGGATCAGCACGAGGTCGCCCCAAAAGTGCCCGAAGAATCCATTGATCAGATGGACCAGGTCCGTGAAAATGTAAGGCGCGTTCGGGAAGAAGAGCAACCACAAACCACTCCAGGCGAAAGCCCGCGCATCCCGCCAGCCGCGGGCGTGGGCGCGTTCACCGGCGAGCCGCGCGAAGACCAGCGGCAGCCAGGCCAGGAACAGGTTCCACAGCAGGTAGGCGTAATGGATGTTCCGCGTCTGGATGACGCGGGCGAGCACCAGCGTCACCGTTACCGCCGAGGCGAACAGCAGCGCCAGCACCGGCGCAAAAACTTCACGTTTGAAAAACAACTTCAACAATTTCATGGCACTTCCACCGAAATCACCCCGGCGTTGACATCAAGTTTCCGGCTCCACCGGCAGCAAAAGGTTGTTTGCGGTCTCCGATTGTATTTCAAAGATCCGAAGTTGCCGCGACAAATAATTGAACCTGACAAAACTGCCGACACCACGGAATTCTGCAGAGAACCGACCGCCTGGACGGGCGGCCAAAACCAGATCTGGCGGATGCAAGCGAATTTGGGTCGCTCATAACTCGATTGTTTTATGGTTGAAGTTGTTCGTGAGATCATGCCGCGCTCGGCGTGGCAGCCGCAGGCAAGATAGAATCGCCGGCGCGGCCATCAGCGCCAGGGCGACGAGGAACAGCGGCCAGCTGAAGTGTCCCGGCAGCACGTTGCGGATGGCGTCCACGCCGCCGGCCCGCGCGCGCCAGGTGTCCGCGATGAAAATCAGCAGCGCCAGCCAGCCGCCGGCAAAATTCATTGACCAGGCGCCGGCAGTTGCGCGCAACGAGGCCGCCGGCGCGTCGAACTGGCTCGCGACCGTGCCCCAAAAAATCATCAGCAGGGAAATTAAGATCGGCGCGAGCACTGGTCCCCACCAGGGCAACGGAATCAAAAACAAAATGTCCCAGTCCAGCAACGAACGCGGCCAGTCACACATGACCTTCAGAAAGACGTAGTAAAAAATGTCCCACACGCCAAACGCAAGGAAGGTGTAACCCCACCGTGCCCGCCAGGTCGCGCCCGCGAGCGCGCCGACGGTGAACAGCATCACCAGCGTGGCAAACTCGCGCGTGGCTTCCACCGGCCCCAGCCCGCCAATGACCGGCAGCGGATTTGGTTGATACGGCACGATGCGGTCAATGTGCGTTCGCAGATAATAAACCACCGCCGACTCGACCCACGCCATCGCCGTCGCAAAAATAACAACGATAAGCCAGCGACCCCATTCGGATTTGCGCGCGAGGATTTTCATTCCGCGTTTTGAACAATCTTTTTTGATCCGGCGCTCGTCCGTCCAGCGATCCAATCCAACAACAGGAAACTGCACGCGAAAAACGGGAAGCTGCCGTACAGCGTGTCGCTTACGGAATGAGATTTCCGGTCAACCGTCCAAAACACCTGCGCGCAAAAAGCCACTGCCGCCAGCGGGATGAGCGCACCCGGCACCGAAACCGGGAGGTAAAACCACCCGCAGCGTTTGAACCAGATTGTTTTCATAACCATTTTGTTCTCCTGTTTGTTTTTAGTTTAGGTGGCCAGAGACAATTGTGCCCGGCGTCTGGCCGCCAGTTTGCGGATGCGGTGTTCGACCTCTTCAACGAGGTGATCCGGCGTGGAGGTGCCGGCGGTGATCCCGAGTGTGTCCGCTTCGGTGAACCATTCCTCGCGCAAATCCACGGCGGTTTGAACGTGATGCACCCGCGGACAAAATCGGCCGCAAGTCTTGACCAGTTCATGCGTGTTATTGCTGTTCACTCCGCCGATGACGATGACAACGTCGCTCTGCTGCGCCAACTCCACTGCCGCGTGCTGCCGTTGCTTGGTCGGCTGGCACACCGTGTCCACGAACCGCACCTCGGCCTCCGGAAACGTTTCGCGAACCAAACTCACCAGGCAACGCACCTTGTCAATCGGCTGGGTCGTCTGTGCGGCGATGCCGAAGCGAGGATGCGGTTTAAGCCCGCGTACGTCCGCCTCGCTCAACACGATATCGAACTCAGCCAGGTCTTCCGTCAGCCCGCGCACTTCCACATGGTCGCGCCTGCCGATGATGATGGGATGAAAGCCATCACGCACCAGTCGCCGGACCGCCCGGTGCGCGACGTGGACGAGCGGGCAGGTGGCGGAGAGCACGTTCAGTCCCTGCGCGCGCGCCGCGTTCACGCGCCGCACCGAAGCGCCGTGCGCGGTGATCATCACCGTCTGCGTCGCCACCTCCCGGGTGTCGTTTTGAAATTGGATGCCTTGCTGGCGAAGTTCGGCCAGCACGGTTTCGTTGTGAACCAGATCGCCCAAAACCGTGATGGGTTCCGATTCCGCCTGTTTCAGCGCCAGCGCGATGGCGTCCCGCACGCCGAAGCACATGCCCAGATGCTCTGCTCGGATGATTTTCATGCTCGTATTTTGGTTTGCACTTTGTGTCACAAAGTAAAAGACCACACCGCGGGATTTTCGTTCAAAAGAATTATTTGGGTTTGTTTGCCCGGACGATCTGCTCCAGCAGCGCGATGTATTCGGCGAAGGCTTTGCGCCCGCCCGCCGTCAGCGAACATGTCGTGAGCGGGCGGTTGTTTTGGAACGACTTGGCCACGGACACCAGCCCCTCCTCCTGCAAGGTGCGGACGTGCGTGGTGAGGTTGCCGTCGGTCATGTTCAACGAGTCGCGCAGTTCGGTGAAGGACAACTCCGACGTCGCCGCGAGCATGGCCATGATGCCGAGCCGCCCCTTCTCGTGGATGACACGATCAAGTTGGAGAAACGGTTCGGGGTTCACGGTGCGGTTTTCCCATTTTCGGTGAAGTAGAGATAGATGCCGTAGGCCAAATGTAATCCTCCAAAAAGGCCCCCCATCAACAGATGCGGTGAAATCTTCAAATTAATTGCAAGCTCACCAACCAGCAGCCCAACATACAGGAGTAGTGCCAATACAGTGCCTGTGAGGATGAACAGCCAGCCAAACCATTTCACGCCGCGCGGCATGAAAAATCCCGCGGAATGAATCGCGCATCCATACGCCCAGCACCAGGACAAAATCAACGCGGGTTCAGGATGTGCATTCGCGTCCACGAGGCTAACGATACCGCCCATAACCACTCCGACAAAAAATGGCGGAACCAGAGCTTGCGTCACTCGCCTTGTGGGCGGCGACCAGAATGGTTCGGAATCCTTCAACGCCTGCCGCCGGACCAGAAAAAAAGCACCGCCCAAGGCGATCACCGCGACCCCGAACCAAAACAAAACGAAGTGAAGCGGCGTGCCAATTCTCAGCAGGTGACCGGTAACGCCCCCAGATACTCCGACGACGCCACAAAAAGTCATGATTGGCGCGAGCGCGCGGCGGTAGAGCGCGGAACGTTCCATCAACGTGCGGATGACTTGCAGATGCTCGGCGGCTTGATTCGTTTCCATGCAATTACTTTGCAGGGCAAAGCCGGCGTGCGCAAGCGGAAATATTGCCTGGCGGCGGACCAGTCGGAACTTAATCGCCCTCCGACTCCGGCTCGAAAGGTTCAATCAAAACCTTGCCAAGGACGCTGCGCGAGCGGAGCTTGGCGAAAGCGGCGGGAACCTGATCGAGCGGGAAGATGGAATCAATCACCGGCCTGAGTTTTCCAGCGGCGGCCCAGTCGAGCGTGGTTTGCATGTCCGCGCGGTTGCGGCCATAGCTGCCGACGAGCCGTTGCTGCTTCACGAAAATCGGCCAGAGGTTCAAGTTCACTTCGCGTCCTGCCGTGGCACCGCAGGTGACGACGGTGCCGTTGCGCGCCAGGCATTCGAAACATTTCAGCAACACATCGCCGCCGACATGTTCGATCACAAGATCAACCCCGTGTTTATCGGTTATTTTGCGGACTTCGGCGGGCCAGTTCGCTTCCGTGGAATCCAGCACAAACTCCGCGCCAAGATCGCGCGCCAGTTTTCGTTTGGCCTCGGTCGAGCCGGTGCTGAGGACCCGTGCGCCAAGTTGTTTCGCTATTTGAATCGCGACCGAGCCCACCCCGCTCGCGCCGCCGACGGCCAGCACCCAATCGCCGGCGCGGACTTGCGCTCGGTCGGTGAGCATGTGCATGGCGGTGCTTCCGGCGAGTGTCAACGCGGCCGACGTGTCAAACTCCACTCCCGCCGGCAGGCGCACCAGCGCCCGGGCGGGGACGATCACCTTTTCTGCAAACCCGCCATCGCGGGTGATACCGAGGATTTCGTTGCGCAGGCAGAGGGATTCCTCGCCTTGCTGGCAAAATTCACACGCGCCGCAGAAAATATTCGATTGAACTGCAACGCGATCGCCGGGCAGCCAGTTCTGCACCGCGCTGCCAATTGAAAAAACCGTGCCCGCGATTTCGCCGCCGGGCGTGCGTGGCAACTGGACGGAAATGGGCAAACCGGCCGCTTCCAACCAGAGGTCAAGGTGATTCAGGCCGCAGGACTGGACCTGAACGACGACTTCGTCCGGGCCGGGCTTTGGTTCCGGCAGTTCACGGAGTTCAAATTTTCCCGGCGTGCCGTGGGCGGTGAGCTGGAAGGCTTTCACGCGAGGAATGTAATGCAGAGATGCCGTGAGGCAGAGGAAAAACTTCCTTCACGGAGAGGGCGGGATTACCGAATGCGCGCGGGAACTGCTGAATTCTTATGCTTTGCCGGTTGGGGCGGCTCAGGTCTTCATCGCCAGGGTCAACTCTTTTGGAGCTGTGCTCGCGTCGTTCGCGGCGAGTCGCAGTTCTTTGGAAGCGGCGCTTGGCTCTTTCGGGGCGCCACTCAACAAATCCCGGATGACTTTTAGCAAGTCGTCGTGGTCAATCGGCTTGTGAAAGAAGGCAACGGCACCGGCTGCCAAGGCGCGTTGCTCGAACTTGGCAGGATCGCTGCCAGTGATGAACAGGATCGGAATCCGCCCGTCGTTGATGCGGTTGAGCCAGCCCAGCAAGTTAAACCCATCCCACGCCACCGTGCCGACGTCGTTGGGGAAATTGATGTCGAGTAGGATCAAATCGGGCTTTTCGCGGCGCACCACACCGACTGCCGAGGAGCCTTCCCGCGCCGTCACCACCGTATACCCTTCGCCTTTGAGTTTCAGGGTGAGCGTTTTGCAGATGATTTCATCATCGTCCACGATCAGGATTTTCTTGCCGTTCATAAATTACAATTTGCCCGTATGCGGGCTGATTCGTATCCAAGGATTACTCAGCACGAACCAGACCAATGCGGTTGGCAGTTTTAATCACTGGTCCGCTTCGGTTTCGGGGACTGTCTTTGCCAGCGCTGTCATATTTCTGGGCGGCTGCCTCAAATTGTGTCGCCTCGTCGTCCGGGTTGCGCCAATTTGTGGCGCGGCCCGCCGCGCCGGCCCCGCGCATGACCAACAAATTTTATCAGCCAGGCGCCGAACGCGCCGCGCGTGTTCGCAACCTGTTCGCGGAGATTGCGCCGCGCTACGACCTCATCAACGACCTGCAAAGTTTCGGCCTTCACCGCTGGTGGAAGCGCCGGCTGGTGCACGTCGCCGACCCGCAACCCGGCCAGTGCGCGCTGGATGTGTGCTGCGGGACCGGCGACCTGGCGTTCGCGCTGGCGCGGCATGGCGCGACGGTTACGGGGCTGGATTTCACCGAGCCAATGTTGGAAATCGCCCGCGCAAGAAATTCAAAATTCAAAATTCAAAATTCGAATTTTATCCAGGGTGACGCGCAGCAACTCCCATTTCCAGATGGCTCGTTTGACATCGTCACCGTTGGTTACGGCCTGCGCAACCTGGCAAGCTGGGAAACCGGTTTGGCGGAAATGCGCCGGGTGGCCAGGCTTGGCGGGCGCGTGCTGGCGCTGGATTTCGGCAAACCGGATAATGCGCTGTGGCGCGCAATCTATTTTGGCTACCTGCGCCGGTTTGTGCCGGCGCTCGGCTGGCTGGTTTGCGGCGACGCGGCGGCCTACGGCTACATTCTCGAATCGCTGCAGCATTATCCGGCCCAGCGCGGCGTGGAAACGGAGATGCGCAAACTGGGGATGAAGAACGTGCGGACCCTCAACCTGCTCGGCGGCATCATGAGCATCAACTGCGGCGAGAAATGAAAAGGCCGCCCCGGAGGCGCTTTCAAATTGTGCCGCCTGCCGGTTTCTCCTAAATTAATCCCATGTTCGATTCGTTAAGCGGCAAACTCCAGAACGCCTTCCGCAACCTCCGCGGCCTGGGCAAAATCTCCGAGGCCAACGTCGGTGACGCCTTGCGCGAAGTCCGGCTCGCGCTGTTGGAAGCCGACGTCCAGTTCAAGGTGGCGCGTGATTTTCTCGAACGAGTCAAGACCAAGGCTCTCGGTGCGGAGGTTGTCGCCAGCGTCCAGCCGGGCCAGCAGATCGTCAAAATCATCCACGACGAACTGGTGGACCTGCTCGGTTCGCAAAACGCGTCGTTGGATCTTTCCGGCAATCCGGCCTGCGTGCTGATGGTCGGCCTGCACGGCTCCGGCAAAACCACTTCGAGCGGCAAACTCGCCCGGCTCCTCCACAAGCAGGGCCGCGCGCCGCTGCTCGTCGCCGCCGACGTGTACCGCCCGGCCGCGATGGACCAGCTCGACACGCTCGGCAGGCAGCTTGAGATCCCGGTGTTCGTGAAGCGCGGGGAGACTGACGTTTTGAAAATCGCCCGCGAAGCGCTGGAATTCGCCCGCGCGAACCAGCGCAACATTTTGATTTTTGACACCGCCGGGCGCTTGCAGATTGACGAGCCGCTCGTGCAGGAGCTCGTGCGCCTGCGCGACCTCGTGAAACCGCAGGAAATTTTGCTCGTGCTCGACGCCGCCACCGGCCAGGAGGCCGTGAACGTCGCCACCCATTTTGATCAGGCGCTCAATATCACCGGCGCGATTCTGACCAAGCTCGACGGCGACGCGCGCGGCGGCGCGGCATTGAGTTTGAAAAGCGTCACCGGCAAGCCGATCAAGTTCGCCGGCACGGGCGAAAAGCTGGACGAGTTTGAGGCGTTTCATCCGGAGCGGATGGCGTCGCGGATTCTCGGCATGGGCGACGTGGTCAGCCTTGTGGAGAAGGCCGCCGAGGCGGTAAACCTGGAGGACGCCGAGCGCATGGAAGCGAAGATGCGCAAAGGCGAGTTCACGCTGGACGATTTTCTGGAGCAGTTGCGCGGCATGAAAAAACTGGGGTCGCTCGAAAGCATTGTGAAGATGCTGCCCGGCGGTGGCGACGCCTTGAAACAGATGGACATCGGCAAGCAGGAAAAAGAATTCAAGCGCATGGAAGGCATGATCTGCGCGATGACGCCGAAGGAGCGCGGCAACCCGGTGATCCTTAATGCCAAACGTCGGCAACGCATCGCCAAGGGCAGCGGCGTAAGCGTGACCGAGCTGAACACGATGCTGAACAAGTTTTTCCAGATGCAGCAGATGATGAAGAAAATGGGGAAGATGTCGAAGATGATGGCCAAGATGGGCGGCGGTCTGCCCGGGATGTTGCGGCGGTAAGAACGCCTCAAAACCGACTTCTCGAAACTTCTGAAGGCGAGCACGCCAACCCGTCAGGATTAATACTGAGCATTTGAAAACCTGCAAATTCAGTTGCGGGCCGGGAATCCCGGTGCTAGTTTCGCCAGCAACAAGAAAAGCCTATGAAAGAGAAACGTTCCCAATCGTCCCGCCGGGATTTCCTCAAAACCACGCTCACTTTGCCGGTCGCTCTGGCGGCCACCCCGGCGGTTGTCACTCGAAGCTTCGCGGCTGACGCGCCAGCCCCTGCGGCCCCCGCCGCGGCTGCGGCCGCCGGCCCCTTGCCGCTGCGCACGATGGGCAAGAGCGGCAACCAGACCACCATGCTCTGCCTGGGCGGCATGATGAACGCCCTCAGCCCGCAGTATCTGGACATCGCCTGGTCCCTGGGCATCCGCTATTTCGACACGGCGGATTGCTATTTGCGTGGCAAATCGGAAAAAATTGTCGGCCAGTGGCTCGCCCAATATCCCGAACGGCGCAAGGAGATTTTCCTGGTGTCCAAGGATCATCCGCACGACGGCCCGCAACAGTTGCTCGAAATGGTGGACCGCCGGCTCGCCGCCTGCGGCACAAAATATCTGGACGCGTTTTACATTCACGGCATCGGCCCGCGCGAATACGGCGACGCCTCCCTGAACTGGCCCAAGAGCGACGAGTTCAAAAAAGTCGCCGCGGAACTCAAGAGTTCCGGCAAAGTAAAAATGGTCGGCTTCTCCTGCCACGACGGCCGGCTGACCGATTATCTCAACGCCGCGGCGGAAGGTGGCTTCGTGGACATCATCATGCTCAAGTACTCGCCCTTCTTCACCAAGGGCGACAATTTCGACAAGGCGCTGGAAGCCGCGCATCAGGCCGGCATCGCGCTCGTTGCGATGAAGACGATGCGCAACACGCAGGACGTGCCCAAGCGTCTGCCGGAATTCGACAAGCTCGGCCTCACCACGCATCAGGCCGTGCTGCACGCATGCTGGAGCGATCCGCGCATCACCGCCGTCTGCAACATGATTGACAACGTGGATCAGATGCAGGGCAGCACCACCGCGGCGCGCACTTACAAAACGCCGCTCAAATCCGCGCACCTCAATCTGCTCAAGGAAACGATCATTGCCGCCCGGCCGACGATGTGCCCCGGCTGTCCGTCCTGCGACGCGTTCGCCGCCACCTCCGCGTTCGCGCTGCACGATATTTCGCGGTTTGTGACGTACTACGAACAGGATGGCAACCTCGAAGCGCGCGGCTATTACCAGGCGCTGGCCGCGGAACATCGTGACGCGTCGAATGTGAATCTCGCCGCGCTGCGCGACGGCTGCCAGTTCCGGACGGATTACCCGGAAATCGTCCGCCGCGCCGAACGCTACTTCGCCTGAACATGGATCTCCAAAAATCCACGCTCACGCGCCGGAATTTTCTACGGGGCGCGGTTTTGGCGCCGGTCGGAGTGGCGCTGGCGCCGAATTTTTCCGCGGCCGCGGCGGAGGGCGCCAAAGATCCGAGCGCCGCCTCGCCCGTGCCCACCCGGAAACTCGGACGCCACGGTCCGGAGGTGAGCATGTTGATTTTTGGCGGCGACATGCCGGCCTACAGCCCGCAACACCTCGACATTGGCTGGGCGCTGGGCATCCGCTATTTCGACACTGCCTCGATGTATGGCGGCGGCAACGACGAACCCAAACTCGCGCAGTGGCTGGCCAAATACCCCGAACGCCGCAAGGAATTATTCCTCGTCTCCAAGGATCATCCGCGCCAGGGGCCGGAGCAGTTGCTGGAGATGATTGACCGCCGGCTCGAACGCTGCCAGACGAGTTATCTTGACTTGTATTTAATCCACGGCATCAACGCCCGCGAATACGGTGCGGCCTCCCTCGACTGGCCGAAGAGCGACGCGTTGAAAAAGGTCGCCGACAAACTGAAAAGCTCCGGCAAGGTCAAGCGGGTCGGCTTCTCCTGCCACGACGATCAGGAGCCGAAATATCTGGCCGCCGCCGCGCAGGGCGCTTTTCTCGATGCCATCATGGTCAAATACACGCCGTTCCACACCAAAGGCGGCGAGTTTGACCAAGCCCTCGATGCCTGCCACGAGGCGGGCATTGGCCTCATCGCGATGAAAACGTTGCGCAACGCGGCCGACGCGCCAACGCGGCTGCCGGAATTTGACAAGCTGGGCCTGACCACCCACCAGGCGCTGCTGCAAGCCGTCTGGAGCGACCCGCGCATCAGCGCCGTTTGCAACCGGATGGAAAACGTGGACAACATCCAGTCCAGCGTCGCGGCCGTGCGCGCCTACAAGGCGCCGCTCAAGCTTTCGCAACTCGAACGGCTCCGGGAGACGCTGCTGGCCGGGCGCGGTGCGCTCTGCCCCGGCTGTCCCTCCTGCCAACGGCACGGCGCAGAACTGGCTTTGGCGTTTGCCGATATTTCGCGTTATGTGATGTATTACGAACAGGACGGCGATCTCCGGGCGCGGGAGCACTACCAGCAATTGCCGGCCGCCTGTCGGGACGCTTCGGGCGTGGACCTCGCCGCGTTGCGCGACGCCTGCCAGTTCAAAACCGATTATCCGGAAATCCTCCGCCGCGCCGGGCGTTACTTTGCCTGAGCCATGGCCGGTTCCGATCTTCCCAAACCGGCCGCTTCGCCAAAGCGCAATCGCAACGAGTTCGTCCGCGAGAACATCCCCGCCAGCGAACGCGTCGCCAGCGCCGTCCTCCTCTGCCTGATCTTGGGCATCGGCGTCGGCCTTTGGATCAAGGGAAAACATTTCGATCCGAACCGTTACGCGCTGCGCACCGACGCGCTGAAATCCACCGCAGGAGCCGTCGAAGGCAAGGCCGGCACGCTGCGTTCGGCGGGTGAAACCCAGCCGGGCGAGGAAGGTGCCAGCGCGGCGCCGCGGCCCAAAGCCGAAGCCGCCACCGCCGAAGCCGAACCCGCGGAAGGTGCCGCCGCCGCGCCGAAGCCCGCGATCAAAGGCGAACCGCTCGAAATCGCCCTGCCCGGACTCAAGCCGATGGGCGCGACGGAATTTTACAGTTCGGATAATCTCTTTGAAAAAATTGATGGCCGCGCGCCGGCCTACCAGGGCTTCAACGTCCAGCAACTCCGCAGCCGCTCGTTTTCCGTCAATGCGCTGTCCGGCAGTTTTGTGGACGTTTATGAATTCCGCTTCGACAGTCCGGTCAACGCTTTCGGCATGTTTGCCTTGGAACGCGATCCGAAAGGCAAGCCGCTCGATTTTGCGCCCGACGGCTACGCCGGCGAGATGGGTTGGTTTTTCCGGCAGGGCGCCGTTTATGTCCAGGTGATCGCGTCCGATCAAAAGCCGGAAACGCTTGCACTCGCCGTCGCCATCGCGCAAAACCGCGCGAAGCAATTGCCGGCCGACGATGCCGGACTGGCGGGCCGGCGCAAGCTGCCCGCCGAGGGGCTGATCGCCGACAGCATCGCCTTCGTGCCGGACAACGCGCAGGGCCAGGCATTTCTTAAAAACGTCTATCAGGCGAACTATAATTTCGCGGGCGGCAAGCTGTCGTTTTTCGTGATGGTGACGGGCCCGGGCGAGGCCGCCGCCGCCTGGAAATCCTATCTGGATTTTTCCGGCCAGTTCGGCGGCAAGGCGACGGTGCTGCCGGATGCGAGCGGCGCCAAGCTGTTCGCGGCGGAGAACTTCGGCACCGCCAAGGTGATTTATCAGCGGGAAGGCGAAATCGGCGGCGTGGTGGACGTCCCAAACGGCGAGCTGGCGCGGCAGTTCGTCGAGAAATATCTGGCTGGCCAAATCAAATAATGCTACACTGAAGCAAAATTGATGAGCACGAATCCTCCACCTGACGACACGGACGGTCGCACCAGCCGCCGCGAATTCATTCTCCGGGCCGGCGCGACCGGCGCGCTGCTCGCCGGGGCCGCCGTCGCCGGTCGCGCGCTCTGGCAGCCGGAACATTTTGTCCCCGGTTTCCAGCCGGAAAAAGGATTGCAACTCCCCAGCTACGCGCTCGCCTTGAACAAGACCCTGCCGTCGCTGGCCATCGCGCACGGCAAGGAACACGACGCGACGGTGCGTGCCGCGATCGGCGCGCTGGGCGGCATGTCGCGGTTTGTCCAGAAAGGCGACATCGTGATGATCAAGCCGAACGTGGCGTTTGACCGTCCACCCGCGCTCGCCGCCACGACTCATCCCGAGGCGCTGCGCGCGGTGGCCAAATTGGTGATGGAAGCCGGCGCGGCCAAAGTGTTCATTGCCGACAACCCGATCAACAGCCCGGCCGGTTGCTTCCTCAAAAGCGGCCTGCGCCAGGTTGCAAGCGATCTGAACCTGGAACTGCTTTACCCGGAGACAAATTCGTTTTCACCGTTGCAACTCGAAGGCGAAGTGTTGAAACACTGGACGTTTTTCCACGAGCCGTTCAAAAAGGCCACCAAGGTCATTGGCGTCGCGCCATGCAAGGACCACAACCTCTGCCACGCCTCGATGACGATGAAGAACTGGTACGGCCTGCTCGGTGGACGGCGCAACCAGTTTCACCAGCACATCCACAGCATCGTCTCGGATTTCGCACTGATGATGAAACCAACGCTCGTCGTCCTCGACGGCATGAATGTGCTCATGAAGAACGGACCCACCGGTGGCCGCCTTTCCGACGTGAAGCAGATGGGCACCGTCGTGGCGGGAACGGACATGGTGGCGGTGGACAGTTACGGCTACACGCACCTGCTCGAACGCGATCTGGCGGAACTGACCTACATCCACAAGGCGCATGACCGCGGGCTGGGCAACAAGAACTGGCAGGACACGTTTCACAAAGAGGTCCAGGCATGAAATGGAGTTTCAAGGACCTGCTCAAGCTCCGCAGCGTGCGCCGGGTTGCGCAGGTTTTCTTTTTCAGTCTGTTCCTGTTTTTTGTCGTCATCAGCGATCTGCGGTATCTCAAGGGTTATCCGGCCTCGCTCTTTCTGGAACTGGACCCGCTGGTGGCCTTTGCCACGGCCATCACCACACACACCGTTTACATCGGGCTCCTGTTGAGCCTGCTGCTGATCCTGCCGACGCTGCTGTTCGGGCGGATTTTTTGCAATTGGATTTGTCCCTACGGCATCCTGCATCACTTCATCGGCTGGCTGCTGGGCAAACGCCGCGCCGAGGAGCGCGAGCGCATCGAGGCCAACCGTTACAAAAAACTATACTCCCTCAAATACGTCATTCTCATCGGCATGATCGTGGCAGCGGTGTGTGGCAGCCTGCAAATCGGCCTGCTCGACCCGATCTGCCTGTTCCACCGTTCGATGACCACCGCGATCATGCCGCTGTTGAACCTGTTCATTCCCTCGAGCGTTTACGTCCGCCAATATTTCCACATGGGCGCGTGGGTGATCGGCTTCCTGCTGTTCTTCCTCGTCGGCATGAACGTGCTGATCCCGCGGTTCTTCTGTCGCGTGCTCTGCCCGCTTGGCGCTTTTCTGGGCACGCTTTCCAGCGTCGCGCTCTGGCGCATTGACCGCAACCCGGACAAGTGCGTTGACTGCGATCTCTGCCTGAAGAGTTGCGAAGGCGCGTCCGACCCGCACACCCAATTGCGCAAGAGCGAGTGTTTCGTCTGCTTCAACTGCATCGAAGACTGCCCGGAGGACGCGATTTCGTTCAAGTTCATGCCGCCGCTCAAGCATGAAATCACCGCGCCGATGGTGCCTGCGCGGCGCGCGTTGCTCGGCAGTTTGGTCGGCGTCGGTTTTTTTGCATTCGGCCGCGCCTCGGGCAAGACCGACCGCGATTACAACAAAAAAGTCATCCGCCCGCCCGGTTCGGTGGAGGAAAAAGATTTTCTCGAACGCTGCATCAAATGCGACCAGTGCATCCGTGTCTGCCCGACGAACGTGCTCCAGCCGAGTCTCCTCGAATCCGGCTTGGAAGGCATCTGGACGCCGATCCTGAACATGAAACTCGGCTACTGCGAGTTAAACTGCACGCTCTGCGGCCAGGTCTGCCCCACCGGCGCGATCCAGCGCATCACCATCGAGGAGAAGACCGGCGTCGGACCGTTCGCCGAGGAAGGTCCGATCCGGCTGGGCACGGCGTTTTACGATCATGGCCGCTGCCTGCCCTGGAGCATGGAGACGCCGTGCGTCGTCTGCGAGGAAGTCTGCCCGGTGTCACCCAAGGCGATCTACTCGCGCGAAGTCACCATTACGAAGCGTGACGGCACGCCGATCACGCTGCGGCGTCCGTATGTGGATCCGGCGCTGTGCATCGGCTGCGGCATCTGCGAACACGAATGTCCCGTCACCGACGAGGCGGCGATCCGCGTCACGGCGATCGGTGAAACCCGCTCGCGCGACCGCCGGCTGTTGATGGACGGCGGCGTGACCAGCGCCGTGCGCGATCTGGAAAAACGGCAGCGGTAATAAACCGTCCCAAATGCCGGAGGAGAGCAACCCCGGAAAAGTGAGCCCCTGTGGTGATGAAACTAAAACAGTAAATGTTTGAGGCTTAGTATGCGTATTCGCAATTTGTCCGCCACATTTTTGCTACTGCTGTCATGCAGTTGTCAGCATACAGGAAATTTCAGCGCATTTTTTGTTCAGCAGGTTTCTCGTTATGGGGGTCATATTCAGACAACCAAAGCCATACCTGAGTTACACGGCGCTTGGAGTTTCAAGTCCGACGCTGAGAGTTTTCAGGCGCATTTGTCCGGCGTTCCTTTCGCAGATGTTGAGTCATTCATGAAGCAGATCTATGGCACTCCAGTATTTGTCGCCACAAATGTTTTGGGGCAGCCGCACGGTCTTTACAGGGCGTCGGATATTGGAGTCGCCATCCAGTTTTTCGGAGAGACAAACGGAGTGGGATTTATTTGTTTCAAACTACTGAAATATTGGCCCGACACTTAATCCCTTGCTAGGCTGCAAAAAATTATCATCCCACCAACAAACATAATCTAAATGCCCACCCCCACCACCTCCGGCCAGCGCCCGCGCACCTGCCGTGCCTGCGGGAAAAAATTTGAGTATCCGGTGAAAGGCAATCCGGCCACGCGGCATCACTGCGAGGAATGCGTCACGCTGCCCGCCGAGACGCGCAAGGTTTTGGAAAAGCTGAACACGCGCATCAGCCAGCTCGAACTGCAACTGCGCCGGCTCCAGCCGAAACCCGCCGCGCCGCCCGCGGCGTCGTGACGGACTGCGGCCCCCGTCCGGCCGGCTCAGAGCGTGAAACCGGCGGCCTGCGCGTCGGCGGCGAACATTTTCACCGTGTCCAGCGAAAGCGCGCCGAGGTCGGTGCCGACGAGCTTTTGCGCCTTGTTCAAAATGTCATGCGGCACGGTGACGATCTTGCAGCCGCATTCGTCGGCGTGGAAAATGTTCAACACTTCGCGCACGCTCGCCCAGAGCAGTTCCGCCTTTGGCTGGCCGCCGAGGATTTTTCCGCATTCGCGCATCAGCGGCATGGGGTCGCGGCCGGTATCGGCAATGCGGCCGGCAAACACCGACACTACCGAGGGCACCGCCGGGTTCAACGCCGCCGCCACGCCGCGCACCTGCTCTAGGGTGAGGATTGCGGTGATGTTGAGTTGCACGCCTTCCTTGGCGAGTTCTTTCACCAGCGGCAGCGAGGATTCGGCGCGCGTGTTGGTGATGGGGATTTTCACGTAAACATTCTGCTGCCACGCCGCGATCTTGAGCGCCTGGCGGCGCATCTCGGGAAATTCGTCGGAAAACACCTCGAAGGAAATCGGCTTCGCCGTCACGCTTTGCAGCACGTCTCTGGCGAACGCCTCGTAATTCGCAATGCCGGCCTTGCGCATCAGGGTCGGATTGGTCGTCATGCCCTGAATGAGCGGGTTGGCGTTGAGGCTGAGGATGCCGGCTTTGTCCGCGCCATCGGCGAAGATCCGGACTTTGAGGTCTTTCAAGGTTTTGTCCATAAATGTCGGATCAGTAATAAATCATTTCGCGCGCGGATTCAATCCGCATTTCTCCCGCCTTCGCGGACGATCAACTGCGCGGCCTCCCGCATGCTGGCCGCGCGGAAGTCCGGCACCTGCCGCAGCGCCTCGGCGTAATGGTAATCAATCAAAATCGTCCGGCAGCCCGCCGCGTGCCCGCAGTCAATGTCCCGCCAGCGGTCGCCGACCATCCAGCTCTGCGCCAGATCAATACCCAGTTCTCGCGCGGCCTGTAGGAGCAGGCCGGGCTTCGGCTTGCGGCACTCGCAATTGGAGAGTCCCTGACCGGGATGATAACAGACTTCCACGCGGTCAATCGGCAATTGCCCGCACACGAACCGGTGAATCGCCTCGACCACTTCCTGCTTCAAGGTGCCGCGCCCGACATCCGGCTGGTTCGTGGCGACAATGAGCAGAAAACCCGCCGCCTTCAAGGTCGCGCAGGCCTCAGCCACGCCGGGGAGAATTTCAAATTCGCTAAAATGCGTCGGCGCGTACGGCTTTTCCTCGCGGACCAGGGCGCGATTGATGACGCCATCCCGGTCCAGGAACACGGCGCGTTTGAATTTGGAAGTCATTCCGTGGATTCTCAATGTTCTTACTGAATTTCGATTTCTGCCGCGAATCGCGCCTGAATCTTGCACGCCGCGCCGCGGACAGTGCCGCCATAACCAACAGTTGTCAACCCCGAGAACTGCCCTGAGAACGGCCCCTTTTTTATCCAGACCCAAGTTGCCGCCGGTTTTGATCCTTTGCTCGCTTGGGGTCGGATTTTCATCCCCGCGCAGTTTCTACCTTGTCTTGGAAAAGGAATGTATTGATCATAATCGCATGAAGATGACCCTTTTATCAGCACTGGCGCTCGTGCTCTTGCTTGGCGCTGCCGCTAATGGCGTGGCCCAAAATTGTCCGAGTTTCGCCGGGGATTGGACCGTTGACGGATCCGTTGACGCCACCTTTAAGGCGCAGCTTTCGGTGCTCGGCATCACGCAGACTGTTTGGAGCCAGCAGCAAACCATCTCGTTGGCGTCCATGCAGACGATTACCCTGGCCCAGACCGATTGCTCGTTTAGTTTTTCGGTTTTAACCACCGGGTCCGACGGCTCCACCTTGACCGAGAATTTTACCGGCTCCATTTCAAACAATTTCGTCCGAGTCAGCGGCAGCATTCCGTATGTCGTTCAACTGCCGCAAATCATCGGGAACCTCAACTTCAACGGGACGCTGGTGGCCAGCGGGCCGCTGGTGGGCGGCGTCATTTACCTGACCAACGGCAGTTTCTCCGCCTCCACCTCCGCCGATGGATTTAAGATACCCATCAGCGGCCGGCCCAACCTCACGCTGACGGCTCAGTTCCCGCTCCCGCCCACGGTGGAAATCGCCACCCCCGCTCCCAGGCAGCATTTCACGAATGAAGCGGTCACTTTGCAGGGAACCGCGGCGGCCAATCAAGGTCTCCAGGATGTTTTTTACAGCCTGAACAATGGTCCTTGGACGGAGCCGTTGTCCAACGACGGCTGGGCCGATTGGTCGGCGGACGTGATGCTGACACCCGGGACAAATACGGTGGCGGCTTATGCGTTGGATGCGAATGGCAACTTCTCTCTGACCAACACCGTGACCGCCCTTTGCACGATCAAGTCGCCGCTTTCCGTCCAAGTCGCCGGCAGGGGCACGTTCACTCCGAATTACAACGGCCAGCTTCTGCAAGTCACCAGCGCGTACACCATCACCGCGCAGCCGGGGGCGCAGTTCAAATTTGCCGGCTGGTCGAGTAATTTGGGCGGGTGGCTCACTAACGGGCCCACGCTGCGTTTTGTCATGCAGCCGAATCTGGTGTTGACCGCCAGTTTTGTCGACATTGCCAAGCCCACGCTGACCATCACCAATCCGCTGCCCAGCCTGCGTTTTTGGAGCAACGCCACCTTCTCGGTCCGGGGCCGCGCCAGCGACAACGTCGGCGTCTCCAATGTCTGGTTCAATCTCAATGGCACCGGCTGGAACCTGGCTGACGGCACGAGCAACTGGACAGCCAACCTGCTGCTGACGCCCGGAGCGAACACCATCCTCGCCTGCGCACAGGACGCCGCCGGCAACGCCTCTTCGACCAGCCGCGTCTCGGTCGTTTATGTCCTCAGCGACCGCTTGCAACTCTCCCAGACCGGTCAGGGCAAACTGTCGCCCAATTACAGCAATGCCTGGCTGCAACTCGGCAACACCTACAGCGTCACCGCCACGCCTGCCGCCGGCTCGGTCTTTTCCAACTGGCTGGGCGGCGCTTTTGCCGCCACCAGCGAATTCACCAACCAACCCACGCTGACTTTCACCATGAGCAGCAACCTGGTCTTGCAGGCGAACTTCGTTCCCAACCCGTTCCCGCGCGTGGCGGGCACGTACCAGGGATTGTTCTTCGACACCAACCACCCCGCGCAGGAGAACGCCGGATTCTTCAGTGCCACGGTCAGCCCCGGCGGCAGTTTCAGCGCCAGCCTTCAGCAGGGCGCCCGGAAGACGAGTTTCACGGGCCAGTTTTCGGTGGGCGGCGGGTGGTCCGCCCGCGCCGTCGGGACGGGCAGCAATGCTTTGAACGCGGCGTTGCAAATGGATTTGGGCGGCGGCGACGTGATCAACGGCCTTTTTAGCAACGCGTTGGTAACCGCGGAACTCACCGCCAATCGTTCGGTCTTTTCCAGCACGAATCCCGCGCCGCAGGCGGGACGCTACACGCTGGTGATTCCCGGCAACGCCGACGCGGCTAGTCTTCCCGGCGGCAACGGCTTCGGCACGGTGATCGTTACCACCAACGGCACCCTCACCTTTGCCGGACGGCTGGGCGATGGCACCAACCTCACGCAGGGTACTTTTGTTTCCAAGCAGGGCCAGTGGCCGTTGTACGCTCCGCTCTACGCGAACAACGGTTCGGCTTTCGGCTGGCTGACGTTTGCAAATCAAGCCGATCGCGACCTTGACGGTTTCATCAACTGGACCAAGCCGCCGCAACCTGGCGCGGCTTTTTATCCGGCGGGTTTTGTGCTGGCCGGCGCGAACGCCCCGGAAGCAGTGGGCTCGCGCTATGCCGCAACCAACGCCTTGAGGGTGCTGGCTTTGACCAACGGGATTCTGATCCTCGACAACGGGAACCTGCCGGACGGCGTCACGAACAGTTTCACGCTTGGCACGAACAATTTGGCGGCCGGAGCGAACCGCCTTACCCTTGTCATCACCAATGGCACCGGCCTGTTCAGCGGCAGTTTGACGAATGCGGACACCCGGCGGCTGATCAAATTCAGCGGTGCCGTGCTGCAAAAGCAAGGCAACGGTTTCGGCCAGTTCCCTGGCACGAACCAGACCGGCAGCCTCTCCATCGGGCCGCAATAATAATCCGCGGAACACAAAACGGGGTTAGGTAAGTGACCAAGTAACCGGGTCCGTCTCTGCCGCAGCATATCCACCAGCCTGACCCGCCGCCAGCCGGGGCGATGATTTCGCTGCTGAAGGTCGGCATTTCGGTGCGTGTGGGTATTTTGGCATCCTCGTGATTTTTTTATTGTTTCATCGAGCTGTTTGAGGCTGCGCCGATTTGATGGACACAGAAGTTGAGGACTGCGCTAAAATCGACTGGGGAATGAAAGAGTTGGTTTACTCAGCCTTAGGATGTCCGCTTCACTACCCGAAAACGGGTCAGTTCTTGGTTTTGTTCACTTCCCTGTTTTCACTTTGTGCTTTCCCACTTGGTCTTGCTGACTTTCAGTTTGGGATGTGACACGAACAGATGCCAGACGACGGCCTAAAACGCCTTGCTGTGCGGCGTGACGTGATCCGGATTCACCGTCGGCACGATGACGCAAGCGTTCGCGGATTTCGCCGTGAAACCGCCGTCGCGGCCGACGATGCCGACCACAGACGCGCCGACCAGCTTCGCGAATTGAATCGCGCTTCACAAGATTGAGGCTCACGATTTTTTCCATGACCGCAAGAATCAAAGGTGGTGCGAAGTTTATTGTCAATGGCGAACTTTTTTTTCAGAACCGTGGCAGCCAATGTGGGGAGGCTCATACTGAAAAAGCAGAAAGCGGAAATTGAAGCGAGCCTCGCCACCTCGGCTGCCACGACTCCTGTTTCAATTCTCCGCCGGGTGCGATCCGCCGGCGCCGCAGGCTGCCGGCTTAACCGCCGTTCACAACAAAACTCCCGGCTCGATGTGGAAATGCCGCGCCAGCGTGCGCAGGTGATCCACGGTCAGCCGGCGTTCGCCCCGCAGCAGTTTCGGTCCCATGGAGCGGTCGCCGCCCAAGACCCGCGAAAGATCGGCGGCGGACATTTCGTGCTGTGCCAGCAGGAACTTGAGCGTGTCGAGCGGCGTGCCTTTGGGCCACTTCACCCGCACCCGGTCGTAGGCTTCGATGAACGAACTGACCGCTTCGAGATAATCCACCTGATCCGCCGTCAGCCGCTCCTCAAAGCCGAGCAGCGGTTCGATGGCCCGCCGGGCCGCGGCGTAATCGGCGGCGTCATGCAGCGGGCGCGGAACGTAACGCTGGCAAAGCCCGGTGTAATCCTTTGGCAGGGCCGAAAGGGATTCGGCGACGGCAATGGTTCGCATGGCTGTTTTCATAATTCATTTTTCCAAGTGTCTTTGCTGTATTCGGCGTGCGACAGGAATCGCAGGGCGAACACCATCCCCGTATTGAAGTGAACGGCGCAGATCAGGCGAAACTCATTGCCGCCCACGTTGAACACCGCCACCTTCCGTCCGCTCCGCACCGGCACCAAGTCCGCCGACGGAAAGGTCCGGCGCAGTTCGGCGAAGGAACGCCAGCGGATCGGGCGCACGACTTTGACCCATTGCCGCAACGACGGGGCGGCGCGGGCGTGGTCGCCGGCCCATTGCCGGAGGGTTCCCTCGGCGATGATGCGCATGGGGACAAATTGTCCTCAAAGCCTGTTCCTGTCAACGCGGAAAAGCATTTTTTGACGGGCCGGGTACGTGGAAATGGGGCAGTTCTGAATCACGGTCCTGAGGTTCGTTCACTCGCCCGCTTTTACTTCGTGCTTTCCCACTTGGTCTTGCTGACTTTGAGTTTCGGATGCGACAAGAAGAGATGCCACACGACCGCCTGAAACGCTTCCCTGCGCGGCGTGACGTGATCGGGATTCCCGGTCGGCACAATGACGCAGGCGTTCGCGGATTTCGCGGTGAACCCGCCGTCGCGTCCGCCGTCCCCGATATCAACCGCCGTCCAGAAGTTTCAGCCGAAGAGTTCGCGCACCTTGGCGCGACGGCTTTGATTTTAACTTCTTTCACTTTTGCCGCCGCGTACAGAATCACGGATTGTTCGACGGTGAACAAGCGGTTTGGCCGGATGAAACTGTCCTTCGCCAGCCGGCCACGTTCAAAATCGTCCAGCAGGAGCGGGATGGAGAAACCATCGCTGCGGGCCTGGCTGGTGATCTGGCAGAGAATCAAATCGTCACCCGGCAGGTCGGCCACCACGAGGGCAGGACGGCGTTTGCCGGTCTGCAAATTCGTTTGAGGAAACGGGAGAACACCACTTCCCCGGTTACAGGCTTGCCCATGCGGCATCCTCCTCGGGCGTGTTCCAATCTTTCGCGAGCGCGGACTCGCTCAAAAGCAGGCCGTTGAAGGATTCGTCCGCCTGCTGGTGCCGCAGAAACCGGGCAAAGTCGTAAACTTCGCGTTGCAGCGGTTCGGGCAGCTCGCGCACTTCCTTTTCAATCATTTCTCTGGTGCTCACAGTTTGTTTATCGCAGGGTTTCGCGTTTCCGTCAACGCGCGGGAAACTTAGTAAATGGGCCAGTCTTGGTTTAGGTCACTCCGCCGCTTTCACTTCGTGCTTTCCCACTTCGTCTTGCTGACTTTCAGTTTGGGATGCGACACGAACAGATGCCAGACAACCGCTTGAAACGCCTCCGAGTGCGGCGTGACGTGATCCGGATTCACCGTTGGCACGATGACGCAGGCGTTCGCCGATTTCGCCGTGAAACCGCCGTCGCGGCCGACGATGCCGACGACCGACGCACCGACTTGCTTGGCGAGTTGAATCGCGCTGACGAGATTCGGGCTGACATTTTTTTCCAAATTGCCACCGCCGACGGAGAAAATCAGCAAGCCATCCTTCGCGCTGAGCCGCGAGCCTTTGAGCCATTCGGAAAAGATGGAGGGCCAGCCGTCGTCGTTGGTGCGGGCCGTGAGTTCGGAGACGTTGTCGGTGGGCGCGTACGCCTCGAAACCGCAGATC
>Ga0209698_10000020_pt1 | contig 130605 bp, 105 predicted proteins | sample LitLauG_LLR_2012_FD_187203 | JGI IMG/M metagenome (GOLD analysis project Ga0209698, IMG submission 187203) | Freshwater sediment microbial communities from Pennsylvania, USA - Little Laurel Run_MetaG_LLR_2012 (SPAdes) (version 2) | ecosystem: Environmental > Aquatic > Freshwater > Creek >... | reverse complement strand
GCGCGCGCGCGCGCGGTGGGCGCCGCCGAGGTGGTGATCGAGGATCTGCGTCTGCCGTTTCTCGCCGACTTCGCGTTTCCCGCGCTGCGCGCGGGGGCGATTTACGAGGGGCGCTACCTGCTCGGCACCGCGCTCGCCCGCCCGCTGATCGCGGCCCGTCAGGTCGCGTGCGCGCTCCAGCACGACTGCGACGCGCTCGCGCACGGCTGCACCGGCAAGGGCAACGATCAGGTGCGCTTCGAGCTCACCTATCAGGCGCTCGCGCCCGAGCTGCCGGTGATCGCGCCCTGGCGCGAGTGGGACATTCGATCGCGCGAAGACGCGCTCGGCTACGCCGCCGAGCACGGGATCCCGGTGCCGGTCGCGAAAGGCGATCTCTACTCGCGCGACGGCAATCTCTGGCACCTCTCGCACGAGGGCGGCCCGCTCGAGGACGCGGCGAACGAGCCGCTCGAGCCGATGTACCGGCTGACCGCGCCGCCCGCGCGCCGCCCGCCCGAGCCCGAGCGCGTGACGGTCGAGTTCGAGGCCGGCACGCCGGTCGGGCTCTCGGGCCGGCGCATGGGACCGATCGAGCTCGTCACGAGGCTCAACGCGATCGCGGCGCGCCACGGCGTCGGCCGCGCCGACGTGGTCGAGAGCCGCGTGGTGGGCATGAAGTCGCGGGGCGTTTACGAGACCCCGGCCGGCACCGTCTTGCACGAGGCGCTCGAAGACCTCTGCCGGCTCACGCTTCCGCATGACGTGCTGCGCACGCGCGCCGAGCTCGCGCCGCGGATGGCGGATCTCATCTACTCCGGCTTCTGGCACTCGCCGCTGCGCCCGGCGCTCCAGGCGTTCGTGGACACCGCGCTCTCGGTCGCGACCGGCGAGGTGACGGTCGAGCTCTTCCAGGGTCACGCGACCGCGGTCTCGCGCCGGAGCCCGCAGTCGCTCTACCGCGCCGATCTGGCCTCCTTCGACATGACCGGCTATCGCGCCGCCGATGCCGAGGGTTTCATTCGCCTGCTCGGGCTGCCGCTCGCGGCGGTCGCGCAGCGCAACCGGGCCGCCGAGGAGATTTCCCATGACGTCGGTCTCTGAGGTCGCGGGCGCGCCCGCCGTCTGGCAGGGGCGGATCGCCGCCGAGTTGGACGCGCGCGCGCGTGCGCTCAACGACTCGCTCCCGGTGGATGGCCGGCTGTGGCCCGAGGAACTGCTGCTCTCGCGCGCCTACGCGCACTCGCTCGCCGAGTGCGGCGTCATGAACGCCGCCGAGCTTGCCGAATTACTCGAGGCCTGCGAGGCGCTCGGCCAGGATCTCGCCGCCGGACGCGTGAGCCTCGCGGGCGAGGACGTGCACTCGGCGATCGAAGTCGAGCTGATCCGGCGCTGCGGCGAGCCCGGCCGCAAGCTCCACACCGGGCGCAGCCGCAACGATCAGGTCGCGACGCTGGTGCGCCTGCGCGTGATGACGCTGTGCGACACGATGCTCGAGGGCGTGCGCGAGCTGGAGCGCGCGCTGGTGGTCCAGGCGCACGCCTCGGGCGATCTCGCCACGGCCGCCCACACGCACCTTCAGCCCGCGCAGCCGGTGCTGCTCGCGCACCTCTGGCTCGCGTACGCGCAGGCGTTCGAGCGCGACGAGATGCGTTGCGCCGCCGCGCGCGAGGCCGCCGATTGCATGCCGCTCGGCGCCGGCGCGGTGGCCGGAAGCCCGCTCGTGTACGACCGCGTCGCGCTCGCGGGCCGCCTGGGCTTCTCGCGGCTCGCGGAGAACAGCGTGGACGCGGTGGGTGATCGCGACTTCGCGCTCGAATACCTGAATGCCGCCGCGCTCCTCGGGCTCCACATCTCGCGGCTCGGCGAGGATCTCGTGATGTGGTGCTCGCCCTACTTCGGCTGGTACAAGCCGCCGCTCGGATTCTCGACCGGATCGAGCCTGCTGCCGCAGAAGCGCAATCCCGATGTGTTCGAGCTCGCGCGCGCCAAATCGGCCCGCCTGATCTCCAACGCGCAACGCCTCGCGCTGCTCTTGAAGGGTTTGCCCTCCGCGTATCAGAAGGATCTGCAGGAGGACAAGGAGGCGATCTTCGACACCGCGCAGACGCTCGAGGTCCTGCTCGCGGCGCTCGCTCCCGCGATCGCGGCGCTCGAGCCGTGCGCCGAGAAGATCCGCGCGAGCCTCTCGCCCGATCTCGTCGCGGTGGATCTCGCCGATGCGCTGGTCGAGGCGGGGGTCCCGTTCCGCGACGCGCATGCCGCGGTCGGCAGGCTGTGGGCGCTCGCCGAAGAGCGTGGGGTCAAGCCGGCCGAGCTGGCGCTCGATGAGCGGCTCGAGCTCTCTCAGCACTTCGGCGATGCGCGGCTCGCCGGGCTCGGGATCGAGAGCGCGCTCGCCCGGCGCGGGCACGCGCCGGGGGGCGGCGCGGCCTCGGTGGCGGCGCAGCTCGAGCGCATCGTGGCGCGCCTGGGCGCGCCGCCCGCCGCGCGCCCCGAGAGCCCGGCGCGCGTCGCGGTCCCCTCGCCCCTCACGGGCGGCGAGAAAGAGAGCGGGCCGCTGCGCCGCGCCACGCTCACCGACGTGCCGGGCATCGCGCGCATCATGGCCGGCTACGTGGCGCAGGGCGTGCTGTTGCCGCGGCCGGTGAGCGAGCTCTATCAGTGCATCCGCGAGTTCCACGTCGTCGAGGAAAACGGCGAGATCGTGGCGTGCGGCGCGTTGCGAGTGCTGTGGGACGACCTCGGCGAGGTGCGCTCCCTCGCGGTGCGGCCCGATCACCACGGCCGCGGCCTCGGCGCCCGGCTGGTCGAGGCGGTGGTCGAGGATGCGCGCACCTTGAAGCTCCCGCGCGTGATCGCGCTCACGCGCGAGCTGGCGTTCTTCGAGCGCTGCGGTTTCACCGCGCTCTCACGCGACCGGCTGCCGCGCAAGGTGTGGTCCGATTGCGTGCGCTGTCCGAAGCGTCATGCCTGCGACGAGATCGCCGTCGTGCTGGATCTCGTTCCGGGCGCCTCGGCGGCCGCCGAGCCGGCGGCCGGGTCCTGGCTGCTCCCGATTCCGCAGCTCGCGAAGACGGCCGCGTCCGCGCTTCCCCTGGTCCGCTCCTAGGAGGCATCCGAAATCCGATGACGGAACACCCGCAACATCTCATCGACCTGCTGGGCCTGGACCGCGACTGGGTGCTCGATCTGTTCCGCTCTGCCGACCGGCTGCGCGCCGCGCGTGGCACCGCGCGCGCTCCGCGGCCCCTTGCCGGCCGCACCGCGGCCCTGGTGTTCCACAAGCCCTCGCTGCGCACGCGCGTCTCCTTCACCGTCGGCATGCACGAGCTGGGCGGCGACGCCGTGGATCTCTCCGCGGTCGAGGTCAGCGATCGCGGGCGCGAGAGCCTGAAGGACGTGGCGCAGGTGCTCTCGGGGATGTGCGATCTCATGGTGGTGCGGACCTTCGCGCACCGGCTGGTGCGCGATCTCGCCGAGCACGCCACGATTCCCGTGATCAACGCGCTCACCGATTTCTCGCACCCCTGCCAGATTCTCTCCGACCTCTACACGCTCAAGCGCCGTGGTCGCGACCTCGACACGCTGCAGGTGGCGTGGGTGGGCGACGGCAACAATGTGCTCAACTCATGGCTCGAGGCCGCCACGCTGTTCGGCTTCGAGCTGAGGCTTGCGGTGCCGGACGGCTTCGAGCCCGACGCCGGCCTCTACCTCGAGGCCGAGCGGCGCTCGCGCGGTGGCGTCAAGCGCACACGCGATCCCCGCGAGGCGGTGCGCGACGCCGACGTCGTGTACACCGACACCTGGACCAGCATGGGCCAGGAGGCCGATGCCGACTGGCGGCGCGTGGTGTTCGCGGGCTATCAGGTGGACTTGGGGCTGATGGAGCTGGCGCGGCCCGATGCGCTGTTCATGCACTGCCTGCCGGCTCATCGCGGCGAAGAGGTCACCGGCGAGGTGCTGGATGGCGAGAAGAGCATCGTGATCGAGCAGGCCGAGAACCGCCTCCACCTCCAGAAGGCGCTGATGCTGGGCTTGCTCGCCGGCGCGGCACGCTCGGCGCTTGCCGGCCGCGCGCCCATGCGCTCGCTCGCTCCGGTGCGCGAGGCGGGGGCCATCGCGCGCGCCTGATTCGGGCCGCGCCACGAGTCCTTCTTCGGGCGCGCTCGGCGCTCGCCGTTCCGCCATTGCCGCGCAGGCGGCGGTCTGAGGTAGAGTGCCGGCGGCTGCACGCCATGACCCGAATCCTGCGAGCCGCTTGAAAACCCAGACCGATTCGACCCGCCTGCTGCTCCTGCTCGTCGCCGCGGTGGTGCTGGCCGCGGTGCTGTGGGCGCTGCGCCACATCGTCATCCTGGTCGGCTTCTCGCTGCTGAGCGCGTACCTGCTCGATCCCATCGCCTCGGCGATCGAGCGCATCCCGCTGCCGCGCGGGGCTCGCGTGCCGCGCGCGGTCGCGTGCGCGATCGTCGTGTTGCTGATCGCGATCGGCGCCGGCACCGGGCTCGCCTTCGGCGTTCCGCGCTTGATCTCCGAGGTCGAGCGCTTCATCGCGGGAGCGCCGGGCGGCCTCAACTCGCTGATCGCCCAGCTGCGCCAGTGGGCCGATTCGCGCGGGCTCTCGGCCACGCTCGCGCCGGCCCTGGACAAGCTCGACATCCAGGGCAGCGAGGTGCTCACGGGCTTGGGGGGCGTGCTGGCGCGGCGCTTCGTCGCGCTCCTCGGGGGCGTCGGCCGCTCGCTCGAATTTCTACTGCTGCCGCTCCTCGCGTTTTACCTGATGGCCGAGCGCAACGCGGTCGAGACCAGCGCGCTGCGCTTCGTGCCGCCCGAGGCGCAGGCGCGGGTGCTGCTGCTCTCGAGCGCGGTGGATCGCGCGCTGCGGAGCTACGTGCGCGGGCAGGCGGTGGTGATGCTGACGATGGGCACCGCGGTCACGCTGGTCCTCACGCTGCTCGGCTTTCGACTCGCGCTCCTGCTCGGCACGCTGGCGGGCCTGGGCGAGCTGATTCCGTACCTCGGCTTTGTCGTCGCGGCGCTCTCCGTCTCGCTCGCCGGCATGGTCCAGGGTCCCTCGCACGCCCTCGCCGGGCTCGCCGCCTACGTCGCGGCCAACTGGACGGTCGGCGCGTTCATCACGCCACGGGTGATGGGCCGGCACCTCAAGATGCACCCCTTCGTGGTCACGGTGAGCGTGCTCTCGGGCGTCGAGCTCCTGGGCGCGCCCGGCGCGATGCTCGCGCTTCCGACCGCGGCGGTCGTGCAGTCGCTGGTCGCCGAGCTGGCGCCACGCGAAGCGCCGATCGAGCACTGATTCTCCCGCCGGCTCGCGTGCTAGGCTTTTCGGCCATGATTCGCGCTCGAGCGTTTGATCCCAGCTGGCCGCGCGTCCTCGCGCTCTTCGTCGCGATCGGCTTCGTGCCGCCCGCGGGCGCGATCGCGGCGGGCACGGCCAGCGCCGCCGCGGAGCCCGCGCGCGCCCAGACGCACGCGCCGGCCACTCCCAAGCAGGCCACGCCCGACTCGCTGCCCCGCACCGGCCCCGCGGGCGCGGGAGACGCCCTCACGCACGCGCCGGTGCGCGCCGAGTCCGTGGGCCGCGATTCCACGCTGCTCGGCATGGCGCGCGCCCAGGACGTCCCGCTATTCTGGCGCACGCGCGCCGAGCGCTCCGATTATCACGCCACGGGGGATGACGCCGAGACGCGGCGCTATCTCCGCCAGCTCGAGGGCGGATCGGACTGGCTGCGCGTGGTGAGCATCGGCAAGAGCGGCCAGGGGCGCGATCTGCCGATGCTGATCGTCTCTCGCGACCGCGCGTTCACGCCCGAGGCGGCGCGCGCCACGGGCAAGGCGATCGTGCTCATCCAGAACGGCATTCACGCCGGCGAGATCGAGGGCAAGGACGCCTCGCTCGCGCTGGTGCGCGACCTGGCGGTGCTCAAGCGCCAGAGCCACCTGCTCGATCATGTCATCCTGCTCATTCTGCCGATGTACTCGGTGGACGCGCACGAGCGCCGCGGCCCCTACAACCGCATCAACCAGAACGGCCCGGACGTGATGGGCTGGCGCTACACCCCCATCGGGCTCAACCTCAACCGCGATTACTTGAAGGCCGAAGCGCCCGAGACGCGCGCCTTGATCTCGCAGGTGTTCACCCGCTGGTGGCCGGATCTGCTCGTGGACGACCACACCACCGACGGCGCGGATTTTCAGTACGACGTGTGCTACGCGTTCAATCGCGGCCCCGAGGCGCCCGCGCCGGAGGTGGCGTGGCTCACGGGCGCGTTCGAGGGCCGCGTGATTCCGGCGCTCGCCGCGCTCGGGCACCTGCCCTCCCCCTATCTCGACTTCGATCGGTCCGGCGATCCCGCCGCCGGGGCCCAAGTGTTCGAGGCGGAACCGCGCTTCTCGCACGGCTACGCCGCGATCCAGTGCCGGCCGGGCATCCTCGTCGAGACGCACGCGCGCAAGAGCTACGAGGTGCGCGTGCGAGCGACCTACGACCTGCTGGTCGCGCTGCTCGCGGAGATCGATGCGAGGCCCGGGGAGCTCCGCCGCGCCGTGGCCGAGAGCGAATCGCTGGTCGCGGTGCGGATGTTCGAGCCCGAACGGCTGAGGCACATGGCGCTCGCCTCGAAGGCCGGACCGCGCGTGACGCCGATTCCGTTCCGGGGGCTCAAGCGGAGCGAGGAGTCGAGCGAGATCACGGGCGCGAACGTGGCGCGCTTCTTCAGCCAGCCGCTCGACACGGTGATCGGGTGCCGGCGCGACCTCGAGCCCACGATTTCAGCGATCGAGCCGCCCGGGTACCTGATCCCGCAGGAGTGGACGACCGTCGCCGATCTCCTCCAGCTCCACGGCGTTCGCTTTCAGCGCTTCCTCGCCGAGTGGAGCGATTCGGTCGAGGTGCCGCACATCACCGCCTGGCGCGAATCCACCGGCACGTTCGAGGGACATCACGTCACGCTCGTGACCGAGGTCCAGCTCGAGCGGCGCTGGCGCACGTATCGCCCGGGCGATCTCTGGGTGCCGTGCGATCAGGCGCGCGCGCTGGTCGCGATGCAGCTGCTCGAGGCGCAGGCGCCCGACGGACTCGTCTACTGGAACGCGTTCGACACCGTGCTCGAGAGGAAGGAGTACGCGGAGGAGTACGTGATGGAGCCGATCGCGAAGAAGATGATGAAGGATCAACCGGCGCTCGCGGCGGAGTTCCGCGCGCGGCTCGCCGCCGACACCTCGTTCGCGAAAAATCCCAAGGCGCGCCTCGACTTCTTCTATCGTCGCTCGCCGTGGTTCGACCCCGAGGCCGATCTCCTGCCGGTCGCCCGCGCGCTCAAAGCCCCACCCGCCTCGGTGCTCGCGCGCTGAACCGCGTTCGGCGCTAACGTCCCGAGCACCGAAATCCGTTGTGCCCCATGTGGTTGCGCCGCGGTCAGGTCTCGGTCAATTCGCGCGATCGATCGAGGCCCCGCTTGCGAGGGGCGGATTGGGGGCCTACGCTTCTCGCATGCGGATCCGCTCCTTCATCGCCGCCGCGCTGCTCGTGCTCTTCGCCGGCAATGCCATGGCGGGTCGCGCGTGCCCATCGGACGCGGCGAGCGGCTCGGGAACGTGCTGTGACGGCAAGGCGCCGCACGCGGCGCATTCGGCGCGACTAATGCCAGCGCCCGCGGTCCTGGCGCCCGCGGCGCACACCACCGCGGCGGCCAAGCCGGTCAGCCATCAGCCGCAGCGCTCCGCGGTCGCGCCCGCCTTCGGGCCGCTGTTCCTGGCGCATCAAGCACTGATGCTGTGAGCGCGGCGAGCTTCGCGCCGCGATCTCCTTCACTTTCCCCGGCGGACCTCAACGCTTTCCGGGCGCGATTCCTTCGTGCCGCGAGCGGCGCCGCGATCGTGCTCCTCGCCTCGCTCACGCTCGCTCATCCCGTCCACGCGGATCGCCTGCAGGTGTTCTCGGTGCGCGGCGTCGAGGACGTGAATCAGGGCGAGCAACTCGCGGATGACATCTCGCGGCTGCCCGGCATTCATCGCGCGCGCTTCGAGAAGGTGCGCGCCGAGCTCACGGTGACGCTCGCAAACGGCGTGGGCGATTCCGTGGTCCTCGAAGCGCTCGCGCAGGCCGGGTGCCAGGGCTCGATCGGCCCCGGCAAGGGCGCCTACCGCGCGGTTCCCGAGTATCCGCCCGGCGCGGACGTCAAGCTGCTCACCACCGACGGCTCCGCGGTCGGGCCGCTCGATAAGCTGCGCGTGAGCGGCAAGTACACGGTGTTCGACGTATTCGCGATCTGGTGCGGGCCGTGCCATCTCGTGGACGCGCGGCTGCGCGAGCTGTGCGCGACGAGACGCGACCTCGCCGTGCGCCGCCTCAATGTGGTGGACTTCGACTCGCCGCTCGCCGTTCAGCTCGGCTACCGGCTGACCGCCCTGCCGCACCTCATCGTCTATACGCCCGCCGGCAAGCGCATCGAGTTCGAGGGCTACGATCCCGAGGCGCTCGACGCCGCGCTCGCGAAGAAGTAGCGCGCGGCCCGCGCGCTGGGCCCGGCGGCGCGGGCCGCCCTCTAGGTCCATCCCTCACGAATCGCGCGCTCGTAGGCGGCCCAGTAGGGATCGGGCTCGCTCGCTCTCAGCTGCCGGATCGATCCGTCCTCGAGCGTGAGGTGAAGCACACCGTGGCCGCGCATCACCTCGCCCACGTCGGCCGCGGCAATCCCCTCCTCCGCGAGCGCGGCGAGCGCCGCCGCGAGGCGCTCCGGCCTCACACACGCGATCAGCGTGCCCTCGGAAAGCGTCCAATAGGGATCGATGTCGCCGAAGGCGCGGCAGGCCGCGCGCGCCTCCTCGGAGAGCGGAATGCGTGAGCGCTCGATCCGCAGGTCATGGCCCGCGGCGCGCGCCAGCTCCACCAGGCCCCCGAGCACGCCTCCCTCGGTGGCATCGTGCATCGCGGTGACGCCGCGTTCCCTGACGCCGATCCGCGCGAGCGCGCGGCACTCCGGCACCACCGTGACCGACGAAATCAGGGATCGCGCGCGCTCGAGAGCCGCGGGCTCGAGAAGCGTGGCGAGGCGCGCGGGCATCAGGTGCGCCGCCACCGCCGTCGCCTCGATCGCGCAGCCCTTGGTGATGAGCACGCGATCGCCCGGCATCGCCATGGCCGCTGTTACGTACCGGCCCTCGTCGCCCACACCCATCAGGGTCGCGGCGCCGACGATCGTCGAGTCGAGTCCCGCATAGCGCCCGGTGTGCCCGGTCACGACCGCGACGCCCAGCTCCTTCCACGCCTCGCCGAGCGCGGATGCGAACGCTGCGAGCGCCGGATCGCCGAGTCCCGGCGAAAGATGGAGGCTCACGCTGGCGTAGCTCGGCGGAATGCCGCTCGTCCAGAGGTCGGAGGCGACGAGGTGCGCGGCGAGCCGCGCGGAGACGCTGGCGCCGAGCGCGGGGATGATCGAGAGCGGATCGGTGGTGATCGCCATCACGCGGCCCGCGCCGAGACGAACGATCGCGGCGTCGTGGCCCGCGCGCGGGCCCACCAGCACCTCGGCGCGCGCCGCTCCGAGGTGCGGCGCGATCAGGCGTTCGAACGTGGCGGGGGTGAGCTTTCCGAGCGGCTCGCTCATGGGCGGCACAGTGTATCGCGACCACGGCCCTCGAGGCTCCCCGCCGGCGGTCAAGTCGGCCGCCGGCTCGGCCGATAACCGGACTGGACCGGGCGGGCCGCCGTCTTGCCGTACCCCGGAGAAACGCTGCATTCGCAACTGAAAGGAGCCACGCTTGAAGATCCTGCGAGTGGTTTTCGCCGGCCTCGTCGGCCTCTCGCTGGCCGCCCTCGCCCAGGCGTCGACCCAGATCACGGTCCGCTTCGACCTCGGCCAGGCGCCCGCCCCGCGTGTGATGTTCCACGGGGAGCCCCACGTCGTCTACGTGCCGGAGCAGCGCGTCTACGTCGTGGATGATCCCGACGTGGGCGACTACGACTGCTTTCGTTACAACGGCTACTGGTACGCGTTCAGCGGCGGCTACTGGTATCGCTCGCCCCGCTGGAACGGCCACTTCGTCATCGTCCATCCGGCCAAGGTGCCGATGGCGATCTATCGTGTGCCGGAAATGCGCTGGAAGCACCGCGCGATCTGGACCGCGGAGAAGAAGGAGATGCGCCGCGAGGAGCGGCGTGACGATCGCCAGGATCACGACGATCACGACGATCACGGACACGGATCGGGCAACCAGCTGAACTGACGAGGATTCACGCGAGGGCTCGGCGGGTCGGCCGGGCCCTCGTGCTTTTCCCCTGCCCCGCACGAGAGCGCGCCTCTGATATCCTCGCGCCGGCGGGCGGAGGGCCGCGCGCGCCGCAGAAGCGGAGGGCGTGCATGAAGGCTCGTCTCGCGATCGTTCGTTCGGCCGCGCTCGCGGCCGCGCTCGCGCTCGCCGCCGGCTGCGGAAAGGCCACCGCGCCGACCCCGCCGTTCTCCAATTCGAGCGTGCACCTGATGGTGTTCGCGAGCGATCGCAATCAGGCCGCGGGGCAGCTCGCCCTCTACCTCTACGACCTCGACGCGGGCGGCTTTCTCGCGATTCCGAACCTCAACCGCGCAGCGCCCGAGCTCCACCCGACGATCACCTCGGACGGCCTCGCGATCGCATTTCAGAGCGACCGCGGGCTCGGGACGGGGAGCGACATCTACGTCTACTCGCGCGCCTCGCAGGACACCGTGTCGCTGCACGGGCTCAACAGCCCGCTGGATGAGACCGATCCCGAGTTCACCGCGGATGCCACCAAGCTCGCGTTTACGCAAAAGCTGGCAACCGGATGGACGCGCATCCGCCTCTACGACGCGGCCGGCGACACGCTCGTGCGCCTCGCCGGCCTCGACACCACGACCACCGCGGCCTACAACGATTTCTCGCCCTACCCCAATCACGACGGCAGCCGGATCGCCTTCGTCTCGGATCGGAGCGGCAGTCCCCACATCTATGTTTGGGACGCGGCGACGCGATCGCTGCTGAACCTGCCCGGCCTCAACTCCTCCGCAAGCGACGTGGACCCCTGCATCACGCCCGATGCGCGCTGGCTGTGCTTCGCCTCGAACCGGAGCGGCGGGATCGGAGGCTACGATCTCTACCTCTTCGATACGCTGAATCTGGTCTATATCGCGCTGCCCGCGGGCATCCAGACCACGTTCGACGAGCGCCATCCGGCGCTCAGCCAGTCGGGCAACTCGATCGTGTATCAGTCGCAGCGCCCTGGCTTGGGCGGTTGGGATCTCTGGTATGCCTCGATTTCTCCGGCGTCGGTGAGCTTGATGAGCGCAGCCTCGAGCGCGAAGGACGACATCGAGCCCGCGATCCTGCTGCCGTAGCGGTCGGGACCCGCGGCGCGCATGGCCGGCGCACAACTGCTATAATGGCGGCGCGTTCGAGCCGCCCACCCCGGGCGCGATCCGACCGAGAAGGTCCGGTCCTCGTCGCGAAGAACCCTCGGCCCCACGATGGAGTCGTCCGTTCCTCGAGATGGATTCAAGGCGAGCGTCGCCGTCGCGCGCCGGAGGGGCCCCAGGGGGAATGAAAAAATACTGGGCACGTTTGAACACGGCGGTTGTTGATCGAAACGAGCTTCGCGCGATGCAAGCGAAAAGTTTCGCAGGAAAATCGCGCACAAAAAAATGATTGCCGCGCAGGAGTCGAAAGAGGCATAAAGCACGTCACCGTTCGTCGTGACCTGACGCCTCGCGGGCGAGCGGGAGCACTCCAATCACGCAAGACGTCCAAGAGAATCGTCGAAGCGGGCCAGCCCCCGCTGGTGGAATACTCATCGCACCACCCGCACGGATTGGCTTCATTGGGCTTCAAAATTCGGATGCCGCTTTCCCGCGAGGGACACGGAGGTCCCAAAGATGACTCAGACCATGCCCGAAAAATCCTCGAACGCCGTGGCCACGCCCATCGCCCCCACGCAGGCCGGACTGCGCGTCCCGCGGCGCTTCACGCGCCCGGGCATTAATCCGCTCGACGAGATAGGGTGGGACAAGCGCCGCACCGTGATTTCGAATCCCGACGGCTCGGTGGTGTTCCGGATGGATGCCGTCGAGGTGCCCGCCGACTGGTCGCAGCTCGCCACCGACATCGTGGTGAGCAAGTACTTCCGCAAGGCCGGCGTGCCCGGCGAGCCCGGCCACGAGACCAGCGTGCGGCAGGTGGTGCGGCGTCTCGCGCATACCATCCGCGGCTGGGGCGAGAAGGAGGGCGGCTACTTCGACTCGCTCGAGTCGGCCGACGCGTTCGAGGCCGAGCTGACGTACATGCTCGCCATGCAGATCGGCGCGTTCAACTCGCCGGTGTGGTTCAACTGCGGCCTCAAGCACGAGTACGGCATCGAGGGCTCGGGCGGCAACTTCTACTGGGATCCGGGCGCGAAGGCGGTGCAGACCACCACCGACTCGTACTCGCGCCCGCAGGTCTCGGCGTGCTTCATCCAGGCGGTGGACGACGATCTGATGTCCATCTTCGAGCTGGCGCGCAACGAGGCACGCGTCTTCAAGTTCGGCTCCGGCACCGGGAGCAACTTCTCGAAGCTGCGCGGCCGCATGGAGAAGCTCTCGGGCGGCGGCACCTCGTCGGGCCTCATGTCGTTCCTCGAGGTGCTGGATCGCGGCGCGGGCGCCACCAAGTCGGGCGGCACCACGCGGCGCGCGGCCAAGATGGTCGTGCTCGATCTCGATCATCCCGAGATCGTCGACTTCATCCGCTGGAAGGTGCGCGAGGAGAAGAAGGTCGCGGCGCTGGTCTCCGCTGGCTACTCGTCGGACTTCAACGGCGACGCCTACGCCACCGTATCGGGCCAGAACTCCAACAACTCGGTGCGCGTGCCGGACCGCTTCATGGAGGCGACGATGAGCGGCGGCGCGTGGCAGACCACGTTCCGCACCACCGGCCAGGTGTACGAGACGCACGCCGCCGCCGACCTGTGGCGCATGATCGCCGAGGCCGCATGGCAGTGCGCCGATCCCGGCGTCCAGTTCGACGACACCATCCAGCGCTGGCACACCTGCAAGGGCACCGATCGCATCAACGCCACGAATCCGTGCTCGGAGTTCGTGTTCCTCGACGACACGGCGTGCAATCTGGCCTCGATCAACCTGATGAAGTTCCTCGGGCCGAACGGCACGTTCGACATCGAGGGCTATCGCCACGCCAATCGCGTGTTCTTCCTGGCGCAGGAGATCCTGGTGGGTTTCGCCTCCTATCCCACCGAGCGGATCGCCAAGCGCTCTTACGAGTTCCGCCCGCTCGGCCTGGGCTACGCGAACCTGGGCGCGCTGCTGATGGTCGAGGGCCTGCCCTACGACAGCGATGCCGCGCGCGCGTACGCCGCGTGCCTGACCGCGATGATGACGGGCGAGGCCTACGCGCTCTCGGCCGAGATGGCCGCCAGCAAGGGGCCGTTCGCGGCGTATTCCGAGAATCAGGCCAGCATGCTCGAGGTGATGCGTCTGCACCGCGAGGCGGCGCGCGCCATCGACACCCGCCTCGCCCCGCGCGAGCTGCGTGCCGCGGCGCTCGAGTGCTGGGATCGCGCGCTCACGCTGGGCGCGATCCACGGCTATCGCAACTCGCAGGCCACCGTGCTGGCGCCGACCGGCACGATCGGACTGCTCATGGATTGCGACACCACCGGCGTCGAGCCCGATTTCGCGCTCGTCAAGTTCAAGAAGCTGGCGGGCGGCGGCTACTTCAAGATCGTGAACCAGTCGGTGCCCGCGGCCCTGCGCCGGCTGGGCTACAACGATGACGAGCTCGCGCAGATCGTGCGCTACGCGATCGGCACCGGATCGTTCGAGGGCGCGCCGCACATCCACCGCTCCTCGCTCCACCACAAGGGCCTGATCGCCTCCGAGATCGACCGGATCGAGCGCGCGCTTCCGACCATGCTCGACGTGCGCAGCGCGTTCGCGCGCGGCATGCTGTCGGACGAGACCCTCACGCGCCTCGGCGTCACGCAGGGTGAGCGCGAGAAGCCGGGCTTCAGCGCCCTGCCGTTCCTGGGCTTCACCGACGAGCAGATCGAGCAGGCCAACGCGGTGATCTGCGGCAGCCAGTCCGTCGAGGGCGCGCCGGGCTTGAAGAGCGAGCACCTGCCGGTGTTCGACTGCGCGAATCGCTGCGGGCCCCGGGGCACGCGCTTCATCTTGCCGATGGGCCATGTGCGCATGATGGCGGCGGCGCAGCCCTTCATCTCGGGCGCGATCAGCAAGACCGTGAACCTGCCGAACGACGCCACGGTGGATGAGGTGCAGGAGATCTACCTCAACTCGTGGAAGCTGGGCCTCAAGGCGGTCGCGCTCTATCGCGACGGCTCCAAGCTCAGCCAGCCGCTCGCCACCTCGTCGAAGGCGGCCGCCACCGACAGCTCGGCGCCGCCCAAGCTGCGGCGCCGCCGGCTGCCGAAGCGCCGTCACGGCTTCACGCAGGAAGCGCGCATCGGCGGGCACAAGGTGTTCCTGCGCACCGGCGAGTACGAGGACGGGACGCTGGGCGAGATCTTCATCGACATGCACAAGGAGGGCGCGGCGTTCCGCAGCATCATGAACTGCTTCGCCATCGCGGTGTCGATGGGGCTTCAGTACGGCGTGCCGCTCGAGGATCTCGTGGACCAGTTCTGCTTCACGCGCTTCGAGCCGCACGGCCGCGTGGACGGACACGAGAACATCCGCGTCTGCACCAGCGTGGTGGACTACGTGTTTCGCGTGCTGGGCCTCGAGTACCTCGATCGTACCGAGCTCGCGCACGTCGTGGACGAGAGCATGCGCGGGCAGATTCGTGAGCACGCCATTTCGCATCCGGTGGGCCGCGAGCATCATCAGGCGGAGGGCACGAAGCCTCCGACCGGCGGCAAGGGCGAGAGCGTGGCGCCATCGGCGAGCGCGGCTCCGGCGAGTGCGGCTCCGGCGCTTCCAGCCGCGGCGAGTGCACCGACGCCGCCCGCGGCCACGACGCGCGTGGCGAACCGCATCCGCGCCGAGATCGCGTCCGAGAGCGCGGGGCCCGACGCCCAGCTGGGCAAGTTTCCAGGCGATGCCCCGCTGTGCGACAATTGCGGGCACATCACGGTGCGAAACGGCACCTGTTTCAAATGTCTGAATTGCGGCTCGAGCCTGGGCTGCTCGTGACGAAAGCCGGCCCCTGACGCCCAGGGCCGGTGCGAAGAGCGGTCCATCGGGACCGGATGGGGGAAGGGATTCACTCCTGAAGCTTCGCTCGCGACGGGAGGTATCAGCGGGCCGGATCTCGCGATCCGGCCCGCGTTTCTCTATCTGGCCCGGTCCTCGCGAACCGCGCGCATGGTCCATAAGTAGCAGCGGGCTTTCGTTGGCCACTCGGGAGTCGCGGCCCTAGAATTGAATCGCGTTCAGGAGCCGCATCTCGCGGCTACCAATTCGGCGAGGTTCAACGCCATGACCCGCAATTCGAAGAACACCCATGCGAACGGCAGCCGGCCGGCGCGCGCCGCCCGGGAATCCACCGGCCACGAGATCCGCGTCGTGGTGGCCGACCATCAGACCATCGACCGGCGCGGCATCGTCGGGCTACTCGTCTCCCAGAAGGACTTCGCGGTCGTGGGCGAGGCCGCCACGGTCGAGGAGAGCATGCGCGTTTGCGCCGCGCTCCATCCCGACCTGCTGATCCTGACGTTGCACATCGGCCTCGACGGCGAGCGGCCGCCCATTCCCGCCATTCGCTCCGTGCTGCCGACGCTGCGCATCCTCGCGATCTCGGAGCGCGGCTACGATGCCTGCCTCGTGCTCAATCCGCCCGGGCAGCGCCTGCTCAAGACCGACGTCAAGCCGCGCTGCATGTCGGCGACCGATTGCCTGACGCTCGCGATCTCACAGGGCGCCGCCGGCACTCTGCGCCGCGACGCCGAGCCCGCCGAGCTGTTCGAGGCGGTGCGCGCGATCGCCTCCGGCAAGAACTGGCACGCGCCGGGCACCGCGCTTCCGAGCGCGGCCAACGGCACCGAGGCCGGGCTCTCGGAGCGCGAGCTCGAGGTGGCCGCCTTGATCGCGGACGGGCTCTCCAACAAGGAGATCTCCTCGGCGCTCAAGATCAGCGAGCCGACGGTGAAGAAGCACGTCGGCAACATCCTCGAGAAGCTCGGGCTTCAAGACCGGCTTCAGGCGGGACTCTTCGTCGCCCGCAATCCGCTCACGCTGCGGCGCACGTAGGGCTCCGCGGAGCCGAAGGCCGTGCCGCAGACTCCGCACATCGAGAAGCACTTCACCGCCGGCGACACCGTTCGCGACGTCGTGATCGGCATGTCGGACGGTCTCACCGTTCCCTTCGCGCTCGCCGCGGGTTTGACGGGCGCCATCGCCGCGAGCGGGATCATCGTCACCGCCGGCATGGCCGAGATCGTGGCCGGCTCGATCGCGATGGGCCTGGGCGGCTATCTCGCGGCGCGCGGCGACGCCGACCACTACGCCAGCGAGCGCCATCGCGAAGAGCGGGAAGTGATCGAGAAGCCCGAAGCCGAGCGCCAGGAAGTCGCCGACGTCTTTCGCGCCTACGGACTCGCGGAAGAGGAGATCGTGCCCATTGTGCGCGCGCTCGAGGCGAAGCCGAAGGCGTGGGTGGATTTCATGATGCGCTTCGAGCTGGGGCTGGAAGAGCCGGATCACAACCGCGCGAGGAAGAGCGCCCTCACGATCGCCGCCTCGTATGTGGCCGGCGGGCTCGTGCCGCTCGTGCCGTACATGGCGATCCACGATGCGCACCGCGCGCTGCCGCTCTCGGTGGGATTCACGCTCGTGGCGCTGCTCGCCTTCGGGATCGTGAAGGGCCGCTTCACCGGCGTGCGCCCGCTGCGCGCCGGGCTACAGACGGTGCTGGTCGGCGGGCTCGCCGCCGCGGCCGCGTTCGGGCTGGCGCGGCTGTTTTCTTGAGAGCGCTCGACTCGAGCGCTCGACGCTGCGCGCTCGCGCCAGCCTCTCCAGCCTCGACGCCCCGCGCTCGCTTCCGCCGCGCGCGGCAGAAGTGCTAGGCTCCGCTTCGTACTGTGGCATGGATTGAGACCGCGGCGGAGAGAGCATCCATGGCGCTGACCGATCGCAGGTGGAGCAGTGCGGCGGGCGCGGCGGGAAGTGGCGCCGAGGGCGCCCCGCTGCCGAGCGGCGCGCCGCGCGGCCGGGCCTACGGCGAGCCCTTCGGGCGCACCGAACGCACCGACGCATGGTGGCTCCAGCCGCTCGCGCAGGCGCTGGCGCTGGGGCTGCTCGGGCTCTACGCCACCTGGGCCGCGTTCCAGGGCGCGCACTACGCGTACGGCAACTACCTCTCGCCGTTTTACTCGCCGGTCTGGAAGCCGGCGTGGTGGCCACTGTCCTCGGCCCTCATCATCCTCGTGGTGCCGCTCGGCTTTCGCACCACCTGCTATTACTACCGCAAGGCCTATTACCGCGCGTTCTTCGCGGATCCGACGGCGTGCGCGGTCGGCGAGCCGCGCTCGGGCTACCTCGGCGAGACCAAATTCCCGTTCATCCTGCAGAATCTCCACCGCTATTTTCTCTATCTCGCGCTGATCTTCATCGTCATCCTCTGGACCGACGTGGTGCGCTCGTTCATCTTCGACGGCCGCTTCGGCATTGGCCTGGGCTCGCTGATCGAGACCGCCTGCATCTCGCTGCTCACGCTCTACACGTTCTCCTGCCATTCGCTGCGCCACCTCGTGGGCGGCGGCCTCGACTGCTTCTCGTGCGCGGTCGCGGGCGGGCCGCGCCGCAATGCGTGGAGCGCGGTCTCGATCCTGAACGAGCACCATATGGCGTGGGCATGGTGGAGCCTCCTCTTCGTCTGCCTCGCCGACTTCTACATCCGCATGTGCTCGATGGGCGTCTTTCACGATCCGAGGCTCCTGTGAGCGAAAGGTACGAGACCCACGAGCACGACGTGCTGGTGGTGGGCGCGGGCGGCGCGGGATTGCGCGCCGCGATCGAGGCCTCGGCAGCCGGCGCCTCGGTGGGGCTGGTGTGCAAGTCGCTGCTCGGCAAGGCGCACACCGTGATGGCCGAGGGCGGCATCGCCGCCGCGCTCGCGCACGTGGATCCGCAGGACGGCTGGCAGACGCACTTCAAGGACACGATGAAGGGCGGATCGTTCCTGAACCACTGGCGCATGGCCCAGATCCACGCGCAGGAGGCGCCCGATCGCGTGCGCGAGCTCGAGCAATGGGGAGCGCTCTTCGATCGCACCGCGGATGGCCGCATCCTTCAGCGCGCATTTGGCGGCCACACCTGGAAGCGGCTCGCGCACGTCGGCGATCGCACCGGGCTCGAGATGATCCGCGCGCTTCAGGACCGCGGCGTCCACCAGGGGCTCGACGTCTACATGGAGTGCACGGTGACGCGGCTCTTGAAAGACGGCGATCGCATCGCCGGCGCGCTCGCCTATTGGCGAGAGAGTGGGCGCTTCGTGGTGTTCAAGGCGCGGGCGATCGTGCTCGCGACCGGCGGGGTCGGGAAGTCCTATCTCGTCACGTCCAACTCGTGGGAGTACACGGGCGACGGCCAGGCGCTCGCCTACGACGCCGGCGCCGAGCTGATCGACATGGAGTTCGTGCAATTCCATCCCACCGGCATGGTGTGGCCGCCGGGCGTCTCGGGTCTGCTGGTCACCGAGGGGGTGCGCGGCGAGGGCGGAATTCTTCGCAACAGCAAGGGCGAGCGCTTCATGTGGAAGTACCTGCCGGAAGCGCGGCGCGGCGAGTACGCCGCCGATGAGGCCGAAGCGCGCCGCTGGGTCGAAGCCTCGGTCGAGGGCAAGCAGACGGACGCGAAGCGTCCGCCCGAGCTCTCGACGCGCGACAACGTTTCGCGCGCGATCTACACCGAGGTCAAGGAAGGGCGCGGCACCCCGCACGGTGGCGCGTATCTCGACATCAGCTACCTGCCGGCCGAGCGCGTGAAGAAGAAGCTGCCCTCGATGTACCACCAGTTCCTGGAACTGGCGGACGTGGACATCACGAAACAGCCGATGGAGGTGGGCCCGACCACGCACTACATCATGGGCGGAATGCGCGTCGAGCCCGACACCGCGGCGACCACGGTGCCGGGCCTCTACGCGGCGGGCGAGGCAGCGGCGGGAATGCACGGCGCGAATCGGCTGGGCGGCAACTCGCTCTCGGACCTGGTGGTGTTCGGCCGGCGCGCCGGCGCGGCCGCGGCGGCCTACGCGAAATCGCTTGCGAGCGCTCCGCGCGTCTCCGATGCGGAGGTCGAGGCGGGAGCGCGTGAGATGATCGAGCCCTTCGAGCGATCGAGCGGCGAGAGCCCGTACGAGGTGCACCGCGCGCTTCAGGATTGCATGGGAAGTCTGGTCGGCATCTATCGGATCGAGGCGGACCTGAAGCAGGCGCTCGAGCGCATCGAGCAGCTGAAATCGCGCGCCGCCAAGGTGAGGGTCGAGGGCTCGCGCATGTTCCACCCCGGCTGGCACCTCGCGCGCGACCTCAAGAACATGCTCACGGTCTCGGAGGCGATCGCGCGCGCGGCGCTGCTCCGGAAGGAAAGCCGGGGCGCGCACTCCCGGCTCGATTTCCCGGCGCTGGATATGGCGCAGGGCGGCGTCAACTACTGCGCGAAGAAGACCGCTTCCGGGATGAGCGTCGCGGCGACGCCGCTGCCCCAGATGCCGGCCGAGCTGAAAGCGCTGTTCGATGCCGCGCCCGCGGCCCAAAAGGTGGGCGCATGAGTGCTGCACCGACCGCGACGCGCGAGGTGGTCATGCGCGTCTATCGCGGCGACAAGGACGGCGGCCGCGAGGTCGAATATCGCGTGCCAGTCGAGCCCGGGATGGTGGTGCTGGACGCGATTCACTGGATCCAGGCGCACCGGGCGCCCGATCTCGCGGTGCGCTGGAACTGCAAGGCGGCGAAGTGCGGCTCGTGCAGCGCCGAGGTGAACGGCAAGCCGGCGCTGATGTGCAAGTCGCGGCTCGATCACTTCGCCGCGGACGAGCCGGTCTCGGTGCGGCCGATGAAAACGTTTCCGATCATCCGCGACCTCGTGACCGACGTGTCGTGGAACTACGAGGTCAACCAGCGCATTCCGCCCTTCACGCCGCGCAAGAACGCGGAGTGGAAGTGGCTCCAGAGCGACGTGGATCGCGCGCAGGAATTCCGTAAGTGCATCGAGTGCTTCCTCTGCCAGGATGTCTGCCACGTGCTGCGCGCGCACGAGATGAAGCACCAGTTCGCGGGCCCGCGATTCTTCGTGAGGATCGCGGGGCTGGAAATGCACCCGATCGACGGCGCGGATCGCGGGGAGTTCCTCAAGGATCACGCGGGCGTCGGCCTGTGCAACATCACGAAGTGCTGCACCGAGGTCTGCCCCGAAGGGATCCACATCACCGACAACGCCATCATCCCGCTCAAGGAGCGCGTGGTGGATCGGTTCTACGATCCGCTCCAGTGGCTGTGGCGGATGGTGACGGGGAAGAAGTAGGGCGAGCGGCCCGCTTACGCCGCCGCGCGGCGCGCCACGAACACTTCCTCTTCGGCGGCGGGCACGATCTCCATCTCCTGCCACAACGCATCGAGGCAGTCGGCGCACAGGCCCTGGCCGCGATCGCGCTCCATCATGCGCAGCGCCACCTCTTCGGGCAGCGCCGGACGATACGGCCGTGACGCGGTGAGCGCGTCGAACACGTCGGCCGCGGCGAGGATGCGCGACTCGAGCGAGATCTCATCGCCCTTGAGGCCGAGGTAGTAGCCGCGACCATCGATCCGCTCGTGATGCGCCGCGGCGACGCGCGCCAGAGTTTCGAAGCCGCGGATGTGGCTCAAGATCCGCTGCGTGTAGTAGGGGTGCAGGCGCACGACGTCCCACTCGTCGCTGGTCAGCGGTCCGGGCTTGTCGAGAATCGAGTTCGGCACCGAGAGCTTGCCGACGTCGTGGAGCAGGGCCGCGCGCTCGAGCGCGACCAGCTCGGAGGAATCGAGCCCCATGCGCGCGCCGATCCGAAGCGCGACCGACGTCATGCGATGCGAGTGGCTTGAGGTGAACGGCGACTTCGCGTCGATGATCTCGGCGAAGCCGTTCGCGATGCGGTCCACCGTGCCGGGCCCGGCGAGCAGCGCCGCGCCGCCCGGCTCGCCGGATCTCACCGCCTCCCGCAGGTCGGCCTCGCCCATGCCGATCCAGCCCGCGAGGCGCGGCTCGAGATCCTCGAACGCCTGAACCAGGCAGGGATCGAACCAGCGGCCGCAGCGCTGGCGCGCCACCTCGAGCGCGGCGCGCGGTCCCTCGGTCACGAGGAAGGGCTCGACCGTCTGCGCCAGGCACGCGACGCGCGCGAGCAATGGAATCTCGCTGCCCGAGATCCCGCGCGGCGCGCCGCCGCCGTCCCAGTGCTCATCCAGCGAGCGCACCGCGTTCGCGGCGCGCAGGCCGAAGCCCAGCTTCTCGATGATGTCGCCGCCCCGCTGCGCGCGCGTTTCGATCAGCTCCTCCGCCGCGCCACGGCCGGCGCGCGCCAGCCTCACCACGCGGCGCATGCGCGTGAACCACGGTGCGCCCGGCTCGGCGTGCGCCATGGCGGTGCGCGCGGCGCGCAGGTAGTTCGACCAGTCCACGCGCGCGAAGTCGTGCTTGACGTTGCGCTCGTCACCGCCGAACAGCCGGAAGAGCAACGCGGAATTGCTGGAGCAGCCGGCGTCCTTGAGGATCAGCGCGTAGTAAAGATCGCGCTGCTCGGAGAGCGTGAGTCCGGCGCGCTCGCCGATCGCCATGCCGATCAGGCACGAGCGCAGCGAATGGCCCATCGGCTGACCCTCGGTGAGGTCGAGCGCGAACGAGAGCGCGGCGATCAATTCGGAGACCCGGACGGCGTCGGGAGGGTGGAGTTTCAGCGTCGTCCTCATGCTCGCGGTATCGGCGCGAGCGTGCAAACGCATGAGAAGAAATCGCATTTTGGAGCGCCAAAACCGCGGTCGCAACGTGGGTCGATGGAAATTGGACCCGATCCCCGGCCGCCCGCCGACCCGCGCCGCGCCGCGGCTCGCCGAGGCGCTCGCGTGACGTCCTTCACCCCGCGCGAATTGCACGAGCGCGCTCGCGGCGGGGGTGTTTTGCCTCAAAGTGCGAAGGCCCACGATGCATTTTTCGCGTCGCCGCGCCGGCCCCTTCGGGTCACCTCGCCGCGCGCGGCCCCTTCAGGCCGGGTCCCGTGCGCTCCGCTCGGGCTCGCCCTCGAGGTGGCCGGGGCACTCGCGGACCGGCAGGCGCGGGTAGCGCTCGAAGCGGGCATCACTCGCCGCGAGGCGGCAGAGCCAGAACGTGCTCCGCGGGGTCGCGACACGCGCCGCGTGGGCGCAGTGAGCGCACAGGCCGACCTCCGGGCTGCTCTCTGGCACCGGCGTTCTCCTTGAAGGGTTCGAAACCCACGCGCGTGGGACGCCCCGGTGGCGTCGCGGCGCCACCACCGGCCCTCGAGCTCGCGCGGCCCGTTCCTCGTTGCGCTACACTTTAGGGTCATGCCCGCGAATCACAAGGGCGGCTCCCGGCGCGCGGGGCGCCGCGAGAGATCCTCCGCCCGGCCCGAAGCTCATCCGGCCCGGCCCGCGAGCCGCCCGTGGGTCCTCGATGCCGCGGGCGCCATTTCCGAGGCCGAATCGCGAACCTTGAGCCGCCTCGCGTGGGCCCTCGCGGGCCTCCTCGCCGTCCTGCTCTTCGCCGTCATCCTCGGGCCCCATCGGATCGGCGACTACTTCACCGAGACCGACTTTTACGGCGGCTACGCGATCGGCGCGCGGCTGATCCAGAGCGGGCACCTCGATCCCGCGCGCTACAGCGTGGTGGGCCCGGTCTACGAGTTGGTGCTCGCGTCGGTGGGGTTCGTGACGCGCGATCTCTTCCTCGGCGCCGAGCTGATCTCGCTGCTCGCGACCGTGGCGACGCTGATCGCGCTCTTCCTCCTGGTCTCGCGCCGCATGGGCGAGCGCGTCGGGATCTTCGCCGCGCTCTTCTTCGCGACCAACGCCTGGGTGTTCCGCTTCGGCTACAGCGCCACCACCGACGCGCTCGCCATCGCGCTTCAGGCGCTGGCCCTGATGCTCGCGCTCTCGAGGCCCTCGGCGCGCGGCGCGGCCCTCGCCGGGCTCGCCGCCGCCGCCGCGTTCCTCACCCGCTACAACGCGATCTACCTCCTTCCCGCGGGGCTCTTGATCCTCTGGCTCGAGACACCGCGGCGCACGACGCTGGCGTTCGCGCTCTCGTTCCTCGCGCCGGTCGCGGCGTGGGTGCTGTGGTGCCTCGCCCAGGGCTCTCATTTCTCGTTCCAGCTCCACCACAACATCGCGTACGAGGTCTACGCGCGGCACGACGGCATCGTGTGGGACGAGTACCAGAAGACCCTCCAGCCCAAGTTCCACAACCTGTGGGACGTGGTGCGGCTCGATCCGGCGCGCTTCTTCGCGCGGATGGTGAGCAACGTTTTCGAGCACCTGGAGCTCGACGCCCAGAAGCTGCTCGACTGGCCGGTCGCGATCGCCGTGGCGCTCGGACTCGCGCTCGCGCTCGGCACCGGGTCGTTCGGCCCACTCGTCACGTTCGCGCTCGCGGGCGCGCTGCTCTTCCTCACGCTCGTGCCGGTGTTCTACGCCGAGCGCTACTCGATGGCGCTGATGCCGTTTTACGCCACGTACGCGGCGCTGCTGTTCGGCCTGCCGCGCTTCGCGTTCGCGACGCGAGGACGGGGCGTGTGGCTGAAGGCGGTGCTGGCGGCGATTCCGCTCGCGCTCGCCACGCTCCACTCGGTCGACTCGCAGCTGCGCACGTTCGATCAGCTGCCGATCGAGGTGATCGAGGACGCGCGCGTGCTGCGCCAGCTGGCGCGGCCGGGCGACGCCGTCATCGCGCGCAAGCCGCACCTCGCGTACCACGCCGGCCTCCAGTCGGTGGCGTTCCCGTTCACGACCACGATCCCCGAGCTCGCCGAGTACGCCCGCCGGAATCACGCGCGCTGGCTGTTCGTCTCGTGGCCCGAGGTCGAGACCCGCCCCGACTACTGGCACCTGCTCGACACGACCGGCGTCATGCCGGGGCTCGAGGTGGTTCACGTCACGGCGCCGCGCCCCTCGGTGATCTACGAGATCGGTCCCGACTTCGGCAAGCTGCCGGCCTGGTACGCGAGCGACACGCTGAGGAGCTACCACACGGCGCGCGCGCAGCTCATGGTGATGCCGAACATGTTCCAGGCGCTCTACGCGCTCGGCGACATCTATCGCGCCTGGGGCGAGCCCGACAGCTCGCGCAAGTACCTCGAGCAGGCGCTCGCGGCGAGGCCGCAAAACGTGCACGTGCTCATCCTGCTCGGCGAGCTCGAGATCGGCCAGCACCAGATCGACGCCGCGGAGAGCTACTACGAGCGCGCCGACCGCATCCAACCGGGCAACGTGGACGCGCGGATCGGCCTGGGCTGGACGGCGCTCATCTCGGGCCGCGTGGAGGAAGCGGCGATGACCTGGAAGCCGGTGATCCGATTCACCGAGGATCCGACCACCGTGAGGCGCATGGTGGAGCTCTACCGCGCGCGCGGCGATCGCGATGCCGAGGCGGATGCGATCACGCGCTACAAGGAGCTCGAGAGCGAGGGAAGCGCGCGATGAGCGCGAATCGCGGGCGGCTCGCGGGCGGCCGCGGCGTGCGCATTCCGGCGGCGCTCGCCGCCTTCCTGCTGGCCGCGCTCTCGGGCTGCGCGGGATCGGGCGCGCACCCGGCCGACACCACCGCTTCGCTCCGCAACGTGCCGCCCGCCGCGGACGTCGCGACCATCGCCCTCTGGCGCATGGACGAGTCGATCGGAACCCTGGCGCAGGATTCGGGGCCCTCGAACCTCCTCGGCGTCGCGGGGCTCGACACCCGCACCGACTATGGGCGCTATGGCCGCGGGCGCGTGTTCACGCAGTCGATCGATTCATTCGTCGAGGTGCCGTACAACCCGGTGATGGACGCGCCGGCGTCGTTCACGATCGAGGCGTGGGTGCGCATCGACGCGTACGGCAATTACGAGGACACGCCGATCGCGGCGCGCTGGACCGCGCAGAACGCCGATCACAGCTGGATCTTCTCGATCGCGGGCTATCAGCTGCGTCCGCCCGTGGTGCCGACCGCGAGCCCGGGCGATCACGCCCTGCTGGTGGGCTCGGCGGCCGTCGGCACCCTTTACTTCGCGTTTCAGCCCGCCGACGCCGGCGCGCCGCGCGCGTACTTCTCGACGCGCCAGCTCGACGTGAACCGCTGGACGCACGTGGCGGCAAGCTATGACGGGCGCGTCGTGCGGATCTTCGTCGACGGCAAACTCGATGCGCAGTACGCCTCGCTGGGCCGCATCCGCTCCTCGCCGGCGCCGCTCGAGATCGGGAACACCATCGATCCCCACGTGCTGAGCACGTTCAGCGGCAGCTTGCGCGCGAGCAACGCCACCGATCCCACGCCCTACTACGCGTTCTCGGGCATGATCGACGAGGTTCGCCTCTCCAACGTGCCACGCGATTCGTTCGAGAGCGCGAGGCGGCCATGAGAACCGCACGGACGGTGCTGGCGCTCGCGGCCCTGGCGTTCCTGTCGCCGCGCGGCGCGGCGGCCTGGCCGGGCGCGGCGCCCGGGCGCGATCCCGCGAGCCTGGCGGCGCTCGCGCGCATTCATCGCCAGTGGGTCATGGCGGTGCGCGCGCCCGGGCCGCTCGCCGTCATGGCGCCGGGCCGGCGCGCGATGCCGGCGCGGCTCGCGTCGCGATTGAGCGCGCTCGGCATGACGCCGATTCGAACGCTGGCCGATGCGCCGGGCGGGCTCGATCTGGCGAGCGCGCTCGAATCGAGAGCGCGCGCGCTCGAGTTCGGCGCCGCGGGCCCGCTCGCCGCGCCCCCCCGGCCGGCAGCCCAGGCCGCGTTCGGATGCGATCCCACTCGCATCTGGCTGATCGAGGCCGCGGATTCCTCATCGGGCGCGCTCGCGGCCTCGGCACTCGCTCGCGAGGGCGACGTCGAGTGGATCGAGCCCAATCACGTGCGGCTCCCTCAGGGTTGGACCGAGCGCGTCCTTTCCGCGCGCGCCAAGTCGGCGCCCCACGAGGCGGAGCCCGCGGGCGCCTCGGGAGTCCCCGCGTTTCCGAACGATCCGCTCTTTCAGTGGGGACATCAGTGGGGGCTCTTCAACATTGGGCCCGCGGGCCAGTTCGGCGGCACACCGCGCGCCGACTCGCACGCGGTCGAGGGCTGGAGCATCACGACCGGAAGCGACGACGTGATCCTCGCCGTCGCCGACACCGGCATCGATCCCGATCAGCCGGATCTCGCGGGGAATATCGCCGACGGTCGCTCGCGCCTCTACGCCGCGGTCAATCTCACCGGCGTCGATCCGCCCGATTCGATCTACGATCGGCGCGGCCACGGTGATGGGACCACCGGCGTGATGGCCGCTCGCACGAACAACGGGATCAGCATCGACACGCTGGGGATGGCGGGCGTCTGCGGCGGCGACGGCATTACGAATTCCGGCTGCCGCATCGTGCCGATGAAGGTCACCGTGGGCACGACCGAGGAGGCCTCGTCGTTCGCTCTCGCGCAGTCGTTCCTCTACGCGGCCGCGGTGGGCGCGCGCGGCATGAACCTCTCGATCGCGGGCAACGAATCGAGCGAACTCGAGCGCCTGGCGCTCTACGACGCGATCACGCACGGCTGCGTGGTGTCGGCGGCCGCCGGCAACACCGGATCGCAGGCCTTTCCGCTCTACCCTTCGGCCTACGCGATCGATGGCTATTGCATCGAGGTCGGCGCCACCGACAGCATGGATCAGCTGGCGGCGTTCTCGACCTACGGGCCGTGGATGGATCTCGTCGCGCCCGGCCAGAACATCGTGGTCGCGTTCATGACGTATCCCAACCCCTTCGGCGGCTCGTTCCCGGGCTATCTCGTGAGCTCGGGAACGTCGTTTTCCGCGCCGCACGTGGCGGGCACGATCGGGCTGCTGGCAGCGATCCGCCCCGATCTCATCGAGAACGATTTTCAGCGCATCATCCGCGAGAGCGCGCACGATCTGGGCGCCCCCGGCGTGGATACCACGTATGGATACGGCCGGCTCGACATCGGCGCCGCGCTCGCGGCGGTGCCGAAGAGCGACGGAATATGGCACGGCGAGGTGGCGGGCGCGCTCGGGAATCTCGTCGCGACCGACACGCTCGTGATCGCGGATTCGTCGCAGGCCGTGGGCGGGCCGCCGCCGCGCGTGTGGCCGAGCGCGAAGCTGTTCGAGGTCACGGCGAGCGTCGCGATTCCCGATTCGTTCTCGGGCCCGGTGCGTATCTGGCCGCGCGTGGGCGGCACGACCACGGTGCACGCGGGGTTCAAGCTCGCGTACTTCGCGCCGTGGGCCGAGGTCGCCTCGCAGAGCGCCCATTCCTTCACGCTGCGCGGCTACATTTACGAAACCGCGGACACCTGCGCCGGCTGCGAGCAGTTTCAGCCCGTGCCCGAGTCGGAGCTGACGTTCGGCTTCACCGTGATGGGCCCGGTGAGTCGCGGATCGCCGCCCCCCTCGAACGGCGGGCCGCTGCCGCTCTCGATCGCGCCCAATCCCGCGCTCGGCGTGGCGCGCATCACGAGCCTGCCGGGTGCGAGCGTGCGGATTCTCGACCTGAATGGCCGGCTGGTGCGCGAGGCCGCGGCCGATCCCGTGACCGGCATCTGGAACTGGGACGGCCTCGATTCGCACGGGCGGCGCGTGCGCGCCGGCATCTACGTGGTGCGCTCGAGCGCGGCAGGCCAGAGCCGCGGTGGCAAGCTCGTGGTGCTGAGGTAGTCGACCGGCGCGGCGAGCGGGCCGACGAGCGCATCGCCACGCCGCCATCATTGCCCGCGCTTCAAATCGCGTGCTACGCTCTCGCGTCTCCCGTCACTTGCGGCCGTCTCCGGCCTCTCGCCACGCACCCGGCCAGCACCCAGGAAGACCCGTGACGCTCGAAACCGGCGCATCCGATTTGAAGGCTGTGGAAACGCTGAAGGCAGCCCGCGAGCGCATTCAGGGCGAGCTGCGCAAGGTCATCGTCGGGCAGGACGAGGTGGTGGATCAGCTCCTCACCGCCCTGTTCGCGAACGGCCATGTGCTGCTCGTCGGCGTGCCGGGCCTCGCGAAAACGCTGCTGGTCTCGAGCCTCGCGCGGGTTCTCGACTTGAAGTTCAGCCGCATCCAGTTCACGCCCGACCTGATGCCGAGCGACATCACCGGCACCGACATCCTCGAGGAAGACCAGGCCTCGGGGCGGCGCTCGATGCGCTTCATCCAGGGCCCGGTGTTCGCGAACGTCGTGCTCGCGGACGAGATCAACCGCACGCCGCCCAAGACCCAGGCCGCGCTGCTCCAGGCCATGCAGGAGAAGGAAGTGACGGCGGGCGGCCAGACGTTTCATCTCGCGCTGCCGTTCTTCGTGCTCGCGACCCAGAATCCCATCGAGCTCGAGGGCACCTACCCGCTGCCCGAAGCGCAGCTCGACCGCTTCATGTTCAACATCCGCGTGGATTACCCCTCACGCGACGAGGAGGAGAGGATCGTCGCGACCACGACCTCGTCCTACGAGGCGAAGCTCGAGCGAGTGCTCGGCGCGGCGGACATCCTCGAGCTGCAGAGGCTGGTGCGCCGCGTGCCCGCGACCGAGCACGTGATTCGCTACGCGGTGCGGCTCGCGCGCGCGACGCGCGGCGGCTCCTCGGCGGGCGCGAGCGCTCTCGCCGAGACGCCGGAGTTCGTGCGGCAATGGGTGTCGTGGGGCGCGGGACCGCGCGCCTCCCAGTACCTCGTGCTGGGCGCCAAGGCGCGCGCGGTGCTGCGCGGCCGCTTCGCGCCCGGCATCGAGGACGTGCAGGCGGTGGCGCCGGCGGTGCTGCGGCATCGCATCATCACGAACTTCAGCGCCGAGGCCGAAGGCGTGCGGCCCGAGCGGCTGATCGAGGATCTGCTGAAGAGCGTGTCCACCGAGTAGCGAGGGAGGACCGAGGACAATGGCCCAGGCGGCGAGCCTTCCATCCCGCTCCGGCGTCGAGCTCAAGCGCCAGATCGGCCTTTACGCCGCGACCGCGATCACGGTCGGCAACATCATCGGCTCCGGGATCTTCCGCTCACCGCACTCGGTCGCACAGCACCTGACGAGCTTCCCGGTGGTGCTGTTCGCGTGGGTGCTGGGCGGCGTGCTCTCGATCTCGGGCTCGCTCGTGCTCACCGAGCTGGCGGTGACGCATCCCAAGACCGGCGGGCTCTACGTCTTCATTCGCGAGAACTTCGGCGACGCGTGGGGATTCGTGTTCGGCTGGGCGAATCTGTGGGTGATCAAGCCGACCGTGATCGCCGGCATCACCAGCGTGTTCTCGCTCTATTTTTGCCAGGTGCTCCACCTGCCCAAGGGCGCCGAGCTGATCGTGGGCGCGGCCGCGATCCTGCTGCTCACGCTCGTCAACTGGCGGGGAGTCAAGGAGGGCGCGGGCACGCAGTCGCTCTTCACCACGCTCAAGACCATCGGCATCATCGGGCTCTGCATCGCCGCCTTCACGCTGCCGCAGACGCATCCGCCGAGCGTGGTCGAAGCCGCGACGCATGCGCCCGAGACCTCGCCGTTTCAGGCGCTCGCGCTCGCGATGATCTTCATATTGTTCGCCTACGACGGCTGGACCGATTCCACGTACGTCGCCGGCGAGATCGTGGATCCGCAGCGCACCATGCCGATCGCGATCGTGTGGGGGACGGTGCTCGTGATCGCGGTTTACGTGCTCACCAACTTCGCCTACTTCCACGTGCTGGGCGCGGACGGCATGGCACGCTACGAGGCGGTGGGCTCCGAGACCATTCGCCGCCTGATGGGCGACTGGGGCGCGGGCGCGCTCGCCGTGCTGGTCGCGGTTTCGACCTTCGGCACCACGAACGGCGCGATCCTGACCGGCCCGCGGGTCACGCAGGCGATGGCGGCCGATGGCCTGCTGTGGCAGCCGCTCGCCGCGCTGGATATGAAGCGTCAGACGCCGGCGCTCGCGCTGTGGGTGCAGGCGATTCTCTCGATCGCGTGGCTCGCGAGCGGGCGTTTCGACGAGATCTCGGGCTGGTTCGTCACCACCTCGTGGCTGTTCTACGCGCTCACCACCGCCGCGCTGTTCGTCCAGCGCCGGCGCGAGAAACGCGGCGAGATTCCGACGCCCTCCTATCGCACGCCGCTCTTCCCGCTGCCCGCGCTGCTGTTCATCATCGCGACCGCGATGATCATCGCCAGCGATCTACACGACAGCGGTTGGAAGGCGTGGGCGGGCGTGGGCATCTCGGCGCTCGGCTTCCCGGTCTACTGGCTGTGGAAGGGCCGCCGCGTGTCCTAGGAGAACGATGTCGTCCTCGTTCGAATACTACTGCCCGCCCGACCTCTACGACGTCATCCACTCCGACATCACTCTGGACATCCCGTTCTGGATCGAACAGGCGGGCGCCACCTCCGGCGCGATTCTGGAGCTGTGCTGCGGCACCGGGCGCTTGCTGGTGCCGTGCGCCGAGGCCGGCGCGCGGATCGAGGGCCTCGACCTCTCGGCCGCCATGGTGGAGGCGTGCCGGGCCAAGCTGGCCGGGCGTGGGCTCGCCGCGGAGGTGGGCGTCGGAGACATGCGGCGCTTTTCGCGTCCACACCGATTCCAGCTGATCTTCATCGCGTGCAATTCCTTCCAGCACAATGAAACCGGCGCTCAGCAGAACGCGACGCTGAGGTGCTGCCGCGAGCATCTCGAACCAGGCGGTCGGCTGATGATCACGCTGTTTCATCCCAGCCCGCAGCGGCTGGCGCAGCTCGATGGCACGGAGCGCGAGCTGAAGCGCGTTCCGCATCCGAGGCGCGGCGGCACAGTGCGGTTGCTGGATGCCGGCCGGTACGATCGGGCCGAGCAGCGGGCGTCGTTCACACGCACCGTGGAGTGGCTCGATCCCGCGGGCGTGCCGCTCGAGCGCGGCGAGCGGAGTTTCGAGCTGCGATACATCCACAAGCCGGAGATGGAGCGGCTGATGCGCGCCGCGGGTTTCGGGCGCTATGAGTCGAGCCCCGGCGTCGACGGCCAGGGCAGGCAGGAGGATGGCGAGTTGCTGGTATGGACGGCATGGAACGACTGACGAAGCCGGCGCGCCAGGTCGCGCTCGATCCCGCGGTGGTGGCGCGGCTCGCGCACCTCGACGTGCGCGCGCGGCTCGTGGTCGAGGGCTTCATCGCCGGCATGCACCGCTCGCCGTTTCACGGCTTCAGCGTCGAGTTCGCGGAGCACCGCCCCTACATGCCCGGCGATCCGCTCAAGAATCTCGACTGGAAGGTGTGGGCGAGGAGCGATCGCTATCTCGTCAAGCAGTACTCGGAGGAGACCAACCTCCGCTGCCACCTGCTGCTCGATCTCTCGGGCTCGATGGGCTTTCGCTCCGAGCGCGCGGCCATGAGCAAGCTCGACTACGCTCGCTCGCTCGCGGCCGCGCTCGCCTACCTGATGCTGCACCAGCAGGACGCGGTGGGCGCGCTCACGTTCTCGGATCGCGCGCTCGATTACATCCCGCCGCGCTCGGTGCGCTCCCATCTCGACGTGCTGCTCAAGACCTTCGCCGCCGCCGAGAGCGCGGGCCGAACGCAGCTCGGGCCGGTCCTGCACGAGCTGGCCGAGCGCATCAAGCGCCGCGGACTCGTGGTGCTGCTCTCCGACCTCATGGATCGCCCCGAGGCGGTGCTGCAGGGCCTGCAGCACTTCCGTCACCGTCGGCACGAAGTGGTGGTGTTTCACTTGAGCGATCCCGACGAGATCGATTTTCCGTACGCCTCGACCAGCACCTTCGTGGATCTCGAGACCGAGCGTCGGCTCACCACCGAGCCGTGGGAGATCGCGCGGCGCTACCGTGAGCGCTTCGCCGCCTGGCGCGAGTTCTATCGTCGCCACTGCCGCGAGCAGCGCATCGACTACGTGCCGATCGACACGCGCACACCGTTCGATCAGGCGCTGCTCGCGTACCTCGAGAAGCGGGCGCGCCTGCTGTGAGCCTGCGCTTCGCCGCCTCGCTGGCGCTCACGCTCGGCATCGCCGCCATGGTCGCGTTCCTGACCGCGCTCGGCGAGGGGCCGATCGCCTCGCCCACCGCGCGCCACCTACGCCAGATGAAGAACCGCGTCACCGCGCCGCCCGCGCTCGAGCCGGTGACGGTGGCGGACATGGCGAATCTGCCGCGCCGCAAGCCGCTCGCGGACTTTCGCGGCCTCGAGGCGCGCGGCGTCGCGATCTCGGGCTATATCCAGAACATGCTGCGCGCGGGCGATGGCGATCTCCACCTCGAGGTCGCGGCCTCACCGCGCCTCGCCGGCGCCTCCGACACCGCGTACGTGACGGCCGAGATCACGCCACGTTGGGGCCGCACGCATCCGCACTGGCGCTTCACCGATCTCGCCCCGCTGATTCACCCCGCGCTCGGCGGAGCCTCCCCGTGGCCCGGCGGCACGCGCCTCGTTCGGATCAGCGGCTGGCTCATGTACGACTGGCAGCATGACGAGCCTTACGGCCGCCATCACGACCAGCACACCGCGCCGCGGCTGACCGGCTGGGAGATCCATCCGGTGACGCGCATCGAGGCGTGGAACGATTCGCTGAAGCGCTTCGTGGACGTCGCGCCGTGAACTTCCTCAATCCGTTCCTCTTGTTCGGGCTCGCGGCCGCGGCGCTGCCGATCCTGATCCACCTCTTCACGCGCCGCCGCCCGCGCGAGGTGAGCTTTCCCTCGCTCGAGTTCCTGACCGAGGTCCACCAGAGCGAGATCCGCCGCCTCAAGCTCAAGCAATGGCTGCTGCTGCTCCTGCGCACGCTCGCAGTCGCGATGGTGGTGCTCGCGATGGCGCGGCCGGCGCTGCGTGGCAGCGTGGGGCCGCACAGCAACGCCTCGACCACCGTCGTCGCGCTCGTGGACGTCAGCGGCAGCATGGGCGCGGCGGCGCCGCTCGGGGCTCCGGGCGGCGCGGATGCGGGCGGCGCAGGCGCGAACGCCGCGGCCGCGACGCTGGGCGAATCCGCGCGCGGCGTGGTCTCGGACCTGCTCGCGACGCTCGCCGCCTCGGACGAGCTGCTGCTCGTTCCCTACGATCTCGAGCCGCATCCCCTGACGAGCGAGCCGAGCGGCGATCTGCCGCGCCTGCGCTCGGCGCTGAGGTCCATCGCGCCGGGGGCGGCCGCCACCGATCACGCCCGCGCGCTCTCGTTCGCGGCCCGCGCACTTTCCCAGTCGCACGCGCTCAATCGCGAGCTGTTCTGGATTTCGGATTTTCAGGCCACCGGCTTTGCGAGCGGCGCGACGCTCCGGCTGCCGGCGGGGCCGTGGGATCGCGCGCGCGTCTATCTCGTGCCGCTCACGCCGCGCTCACGCGCGAACGGCGCGCTCACCGACGTCGCGCTCTCCCCCACCGAAACCGGCACCGCGCTCTCGGTCGAGGGCGCCTCGTTCGGCCTGCCGGCGGGCGATCTCGCCGTCACCGCGCGCGAGGCGCGCGTACCGACCTCCGGCGGATCGTCCGCGCCCGCGGTTCCCGATGGCGAGGTGCTGGGCCGCGGCTTCCTGGGATTGCCGGGCTCGGGGACCGCACGCACGCTGCTGCCGCTCTCGCGTCTGCCGGACGCGGGCGGCGCGGTCACGATTCCCGACGACGCGCTCGCGCTCGACAACACGCGCTGGTTCTCATCCGGACGCGCGGCCACGCTGCGCGTGCTGTTGCGCGATGGCGGCGGAACGCCGGCCTTGAAGCTCGCGCTCGAGGCGGGGGCGCCGGCCTCGGGCCTCGAGGTCGAGGAGGTGGACGCGGTCGCGCTCGAGAAGCGCGCGAGCGCGGCGGACGTGATCGTGATCCACGATGTGGAGCGCCTGGGGCCGAGCGAGCTTCAGGCGGTGCTGGATTTCTGGCGCGCGGGCGGTCCGGTGCTCCTCACGCTCGGGGCGCGGGCGGATGCCTCGTTCTGGAACGCCTCGCTCCTCAGGGAATGGGGCCTCGGCGGGCTGGGCGCGCCGCGCACGGCGCCCGCCGGGGCGGCGTGGCGGCTACACGTCGCCGCGACCGGACATCCCCTGCTCGCCGGATTTCCGAGCTCGCCCGGCCAGCCGCTCTCGGCCGCGCGCTTCTTCACGGTCCGATCGCTGGGCGCGGGGACGGCGCGCACCGTCCTCGATTTCGATCGCGATCATCCCGCGCTGCTCGAGGGGCCGCACGCGCTCGTGCTCAACACGGCGCTCGATCCTGCGGCCACCGATTTCGCGGTGAGCGGCGCGTTCCTGCCGCTCGTACATCAGGCCGTGAAGTGGCTCGCGCGCGGGACCGCGTCGGCTTCGCTCCTACCCGGCGATCGTTACGCCGCGCCCGCCGGCACCGGCAGCTGGCGGATCGCGGACGCGCTCGGACGCGACGTGCCGTGCCAGCTCACGACGCGCGGCGGCAGCACCCGGCTGGTCTCGGCGCCGCTCGAGCGCACCGGGCTTTACCGCGTGTTCGAGGGCGCGAATCTGCGCCGCGTGTTCGCGGTCAACGCCGATCCGAGAGAGAGCGATCTCACGCCGCTCGATCGCACGCGGATCGAGCGGCTCTTCCCCGCCGGGCGCGTGCGCACCCTCGAGGGCGGCGCGGACCTCGCGCGGCGCGTGCGTGAGGCCCGCTTCGGCCGCGAGCTGTGGCGGGAATGCGTGCTCATCGCGCTCGCGCTGCTCGTGGCCGAGACGCTGCTCGGAAGGATCGGGATGGGGCGCGCCAAACCCTAGTTCTTCACCTCGACGCCCTTCGGCAGATCCTCCGGATTCAGCACCTTCAGCAGCACGCGGCGATTGCGCTGACGATCCTCGTCGTTGCGCTCCTTCACCTCGGGGCGGCTCTCGCCGTAGCCCTTCGCTTCGAGGTGATCCGGCTTGAGCAGGAAGTGCTGCAGCAGGTAGCTCCGCACCGATTCCGCGCGCTCCTGGCTGAGCTTCTGGTTGTACTTCGCCGATCCGCGCGAGTCGGTGTGGCCCTGCACCTCGATCCTCAGGCCCGAGAAGTGCTCGAGCGCGCGGCCCGCCTCGTTGAGCGTGGCTTCCGATTCGGGCAGCAGCACGGCGCTGTTGGTCTCGAAGTACACGTTCTCGAGCCGGATCTCGCCAGTCGCCATCAGCCGCTTCTCGACCTCGCTCTGCTCCCCGGAGGGCGGCGGCACCGGCGGCGGCGTGGGCGTCACGTCGCGGCTCTCGGGCGCGGGCGCGTGGGTCTGGCCGCGCGCGGCCCGCTGCATGGCGTCGCAGCCATCGGCGTCCACGACCGCGTGCGCGGGCGTGCTCGGACACTTGTCGAGCCCGTTCGGCACGCCGTCGCCATCGGCGTCCCACGGACAGCCGTAGTCGTCGACCAGCGCGCCCTTGGGAGTGTCGGGGCACAGATCGAGCCGATCGGCGACGCCGTCGCCGTCGGTGTCCGCATCCGGGATGCGGCCGTCCGGCACCTCGCCGCGCAGCGTGGATTCGTAATTGGTGTTCTTCCAGCGCGGCGCGCGCTGATAGAGGTGGGAAACGGCGGACGCGGTGGCGGGAACGAGCGAGGCCACGAGCGCGATCACCAGCAAGGGGCGGAGCATGGGCAAGCCCTCCTCAGGAAATCGGGGCGACTCCGGCGAGTATTCCGGGTTCGTGGGATCAGTCTGCCGGAGGAACGCACACCTGCGCAACACCTCAAGAATCTCCGGCAATTGCCGCCCCGCCGGCACGCTGATACGCTTTGCGCGGCTGCTGGCTGGGCCCTGTCGGCTGGGGCCCTTGGGCCCGGCCAAATTCATGCATCGATCACCGCCACGGATTCGCCGCGGCGGCTTTTCGTGTTCGCGAGGAAACGTGACCGAAACCTACCTCAGCGATGCGCTCGCGGATCAGACGCTCGATCGCGCCGACGCGCTCCCCGAGGCGAAGCGGCTGGTCGAGTTCCTCGCGGGTCGCTCGATCCGGGACGACACCGCCGCGTTTCCACGCCGCGCCGCGGTGCGGGGATTGACCGGCTCGGCGCGCGGCTATCTCGCCGCGTGGCTCGCGCGCGCGACCTCGCGCACCCTGCTCTATCTGGTCTCACACGGCGAGGCGTTCGACGAGGCGCGCGACGACGTCGAGTACTTCGGCGGCGCGCGCGGGACGCTCGCGTTCCCCGAGCCCGATCAACTCCCGTACGATCCGGCCTCGCCGCATCCGGCCATCACGGCGCAGCGGCTCGAGACGCTCGGCCGCTTGTGCGAGCGCGGCGCGGCGCGCGCGGGCGGCACGATCGTGATCGCCACCGTGCGCGGCCTGCTGCAGCGCGTGCCATCGCCGGAGCGGCTCGCGCGCGCGATCGTGCGCCTCTCGGTCGGCGCGGAGCACGATCCGCAGGCGCTGATCGAGCGACTCGCGCTGCTCGGCTACGAGCGGCTGCCGGAGGTCGAGGCGGTCGGCCAGTTCGCGCGCCGCGGCGGCATCCTCGACGTGTGGCCAGCCTCGAGCGCCGATCCGCTGCGCCTCGAGTTCGACGGCGACACGCTGCGCTCGCTGCGCCGCTTCGATCCCGGCACGCAGCGATCGCTCGAGCAGCTCGGCACCGCGACGCTGTTGCCGCGCTACGAGATGGTGGTCGCGCCGGATGAGCTGAGCGAGACGCTGCGGCGTCTGGGCGGGGACGGCGGGCCGGCGGTGGGGCCGCTCTTTCAGGACGGGCTCGAGCGTTTCGCCGCGTTCTACGATCCCCAACTCGGCACGCTCCTGGATTACCTGCCGAAGGACGCCCTGGTCGTGACGCACGATCCGGTCGCACTCATGGATCGCGCCGACGATCTCGAGCGCCTGATCCAGCGCGGCTACGACGAGGCGCTCGCGCACTACCCACGGCTCTCACCGCCCGATCAGCTGTTCCTGGCGGCCGCGCGCCTGCGGGCGCTCCTCGAAGAGCGCGCGGGCGCGGACTGGATGGGCACGATCGAACGCGCCGATGCGCGCGGGCACGCGCTCGAGCTGTTCGTCCCGTGCGCGCCGCCCGATCCGGTGCAGCGCTCGATCGAGCGCCTGAAGGCGGAACTCGACGCGTTCGCCGCGCGCGGCATCCAGGCCGTGATCCTGTGCGACAACACCGGCCAGCGCGACCGGCTCCGCGAGCTGATCGGCGATCGCGGCGCGACGCTCGGCATCGGCTTGATCTCGGCCGGCTTCACGCTTCCGGGCGCGGGGCTGGCGGTCCTGACCGATCACGAGATCTTCGCCCGTTATCGGCGCCGGCGGCGGCGGCTCAAGAAGACGGGCGGGCTCTCGATCGCCGAGCTCTCGACGCTCAAGGTCGGCGACTTCGTCGTGCACGAGGATCACGGCGTCGGCGTTTATCGGGGGATGAAGCGTCTCACGCTGGGCGGTCAGGAGACCGACTGCGTCGAGATCGCGTATGCCGAGACCGACCGGCTGTTCGTGCCGGTGCAGCAGCTCGCGCTGATGTCGCGCTACGCCGCCGGCGAGGGCGCGCGGCCCGCGCTCCACCGTCTCGGCTCGCCCGCGTGGCAGAAGACGCGCGCGCGCGCGCAGCGCGCGATCCAGGACATGGCCGAGAGCCTGATCCGCTCCTACGCCGCGCGGCGTGCGCTCGAGGGCCACGCGTTCAAGCCCGACACGGTGTGGCAGCGCGAGATGGAGGCCTCGTTCCCCTACGAGGAGACCGTGGATCAACTGAAGGCGATCGAGGAGGTGAAGGCCGACATGGAGTCCTCGCGCCCGATGGATCGCCTGATTTGCGGCGACGTTGGCTACGGCAAGACCGAGGTCGCGATCCGCGCGGCGTTCAAGGCGGCGCAGGATGGCCGGCAGGTGGCGGTGCTGGTGCCGACCACGATTCTCGCGCAGCAGCACCTCCAGACCTTCCGCGAGCGCCTCGCCGACTTCCCGGTGCGGATCGAGGTGCTGTCGCGCTTTCGCACCGCGCGCGAGCAGCGCGAAACCCTCGCGGCCGTGAAGCGCGGCGAGGTCGACGTGCTGATCGGGACGCACCGTCTGCTCTCGCGCGACGTCTCGTTCCCGCGACTCGGGCTGGTCGTGATCGACGAGGAGCACCGCTTCGGCGTGGCGCAAAAAGAGCGGGTGCGCCAGATGACGCGTCTCACCGACGTATTGGCGATGACCGCGACGCCGATCCCGCGCACGCTCAATTTGTCGCTGGCGGGCGCGCGCGACATGTCGGTGATCGAGACGCCGCCGCGGGATCGCCTGCCGGTTCACACCGAAATCCTCGAGGTCGACGAGGAGGTGATCGCCGACGCCTGCCTGCGCGAGATCGATCGCGGCGGGCAGGTGTTTTACGTCCACAACCGCGTCGAAACCATTCACAACGCCGCCCTCTCGCTCCAGCGCCTGCTGCCGCAGCTGCGGGTGGCGGTGGCGCACGGCCAGATGGCGGAGCGCGAGCTCGAGCGCGTCATGCTGGAGTTCCTCGACCGGCGCTGGGATGTGCTGGTTTCGACCATGATCGTCGAGTCCGGGCTCGACATCCCGAGCGTCAACACGCTGATCGTGGATCGCGCCGACACGCTCGGCCTCGCGCAGCTCTACCAGCTGCGCGGGCGCGTCGGGCGCTCGGCGCATCGCGCGTTCGCCTACCTGCTCGTGCCGTCGCGTCGCGTGCTCACCGAGGACGCCGAGAAGCGGCTGCGCGTGATCGAGGAATTCGACGATCTCGGCGTCGGATTCAAGATCGCGCTGCGCGATCTGGAGATCCGCGGCGCCGGCAACCTGCTGGGGCCCGAGCAGCACGGCTTCATCGTCGGGCTCGGCTTCGATCTCTACCTGAAGCTGCTGGAAGAAGCTGTGGCGCTGCTGAAGGGCGAGAGCGCCGAAGCGCGCCCCGAGCCGCGGCTCGTGACCGACTGGCCGGCGTTCCTGCCCGAGGAATACGTGAGCCACGAGCACGACAAGCTCGATCTCTACCGCCGCCTCGCCGAGGCGCGCGAGCTCGCCACCGTTGACGACCTCACGCTCGAGATGATCGATCGCTTCGGCCAGCTTCCGCCGCCCGCGGTCGCGCTCGTCGAGCTCAGGCGCCTCAGACTGCTCGGCATGTCCGCCGCGGTCGAGAGCCTGCGGGCGTTTCAGGACGTGGTCGAGATCGTGCTCAAGCGGCCGCTCGCGCCCCAGAGAATCCGCGAGTTGGTGGCCGCCGCCGACTTCCAGATCGAGTTCATGACCGGTCGCGAGTTCGGCCTGCGCGTCCGCGGCGCGGGCCTGCAATTGCTCGACCGCGCGCGGCGCGTGCTCGACCAGCTCGCGAGCTTCGAGCGCTAGGCCGAACGCCGGCTACGGATCGGCCGTCGGTCCCCGCCTAGTGCGGCGAGAGGCCGTATCCGAGCGTCACGACCAGGCTGCCGGTGTTGTTCTTGCCGTTCGCGGCGGTGTCCTTCTGCACGTCGACGAGCCCGTAGCCGCCGCGCACGTCCAGCTCGAGGCGTCCCGCGCCCAGCGCGTGGCCGTAGCCCACGCCACCCTGAATGCCCCAGTTCGTCGAGCGCAGCTCACTCTTGATGTTCGTGGTGGCGCCGAAGTCGAACGCCGTGGGCGAAACCGGCTGGGTGAGCCCGGAATCGAGGTACACCTGGCTCACGCCGCTCGTGACGTTCTTCGCGTTCAGCAGGAATCCGATGTAGGGACCGAGCGCGGCGTAGATCGCGCGCGCGGCGCCGAAGTGGTACTTCGCGAGCACCGGGATCTCGAGGTAGTTCATTTCGGCCGTGTTGTCGAAGCTCGCGTAGAGCACGGTGCCCGGCGGCGCGCCCACCGCGGCGGGGTCGATGGGCGCCGGCTGCGCGCCGTTGCGTTTGCCGCCCTGTGGCGCGTAGTTGACCTCGGGCTGGATCGACCAGCTCGGGGTCATGGCGTATTCGGCGTAGAGCCCGAAGCTGAACGCGACGCGCGACGACCAGCCGTTCGAGACCGGATTGTTGTCGCCCGCGTGCAGGTTGGGAATGCTGGATCCGGCGCGCAGGCCGACGATCAGGGGCGAAGCGCCCGCCGGCGGCGCGGCCACGGACATCAGCAGAACGATGAGGGGGGCGAAGACGGGGGTGTGAAACGCGCGTTGCATGTGAGCCTTTCCCTTTGAGGGCTTGGAATCGTCCGCCGGAGCGGCGAGCGATTTCGTGCAGGGTGGGTGAGTTGCGTGCGGCTCTTGCCTGCCATAAGTTGGCGGCTTCGAGATTCTGGAGGTTACTCGATGATGCGACCGCATCTCCAATTCGCTCACCCATGCGCGCCGCGAGCGCGTCGCCTCGCGCTCGCCGCCCTCGCGCTCGTCCTCGCCGCCGGCTGCGGACCGGGCGAGTCCGTGCTGGCGCGGGTCGGCAAGCGCGTCATCACGCGCGAGGACTTCACCGCCGCCGCCGCCGCGAGCGGCTCTCAATACCAGGATGTGCCCGAGCGCGCCAAGCTGCGGCTGCTCGATGATCTCGTCAAGCGCGAGCTGCTGCTCACGGTCGCGGATGCGCGCGGGCTCACGACCAACGCTCTCACGCGCACGTATCGGCGCGAGATGGAGGGTCAGGTGCTCGTCGGCTCGCTCATGACCCAGCTCGCGCCGCGCAACGTGCCGGTCGCCGAATCGGAGATCGAGGAGTTCTACGGCTGGAGCCAGATCTCCGCGCACCTGCAGGTGATGTACTCGCCGGATCGCCCGCTGATCGACGCCGCGATGGGCGAGCTCAAGGCCGGGCGCGCATTCGGAGAGGTCGCGGCGCAGGTGACGCCCACCGGCCTCCTGCCGCCGGGCGGAGATCTCGGCAACGTGACGGCCGGCACGCTGGTGGATCCGCTCGACGACTTTGCGCGCCTCGCGCCGGTCGGCCAGCTGATCGGGCCGGTCATGGGCGCCGGCGAGGGCTGGTTCATCGCGCGCGTGCTCTCGCGCCACCGCGTGCCGCCCGCCGCGCCGCTCGAGGCGATGCGCACGCAGCTCGTGACCGCGATCCGCCAGCGCAAACTGCGGCTGATCGCGGCGCGTGCTTACCTCGCGCTGCGCGATCAGTACGCGCTCAGCATCGAACCCGGCGGCCCCGCGGCGCTCTTCCAATATCTCAACGCACCCCAGAGCCCGGGCGTGGCGCAGCAGCCGCCCGAGAGCCCCGCGACGGTTCTCGCGCGCTACAGCGACGCCGCGGGAAACCCGCTCACCTACACGCTCGGCGATGCGACCGAGGACTTGAAGCGCAACGATCGCGAGCGGCCCGATCCATCCGGAACGCCGGCCCTGAAGTTGTGGATCGGACAGCAGGCGATCGAGCGCATCGTGATCCTCGAGGCGAAGCGCCGCGGTCTCGATCGCGACCCGCTGGTCGCGAAGCGCATCGACGCGAGCGTCGAGGGTGGCCTGCTCGAGACCGTCTACGCCGACGAGGTGTCGCAGGCCGTCACGATCACGCCCGACGACGTGCGCCAGGCGTTCGAGGTCGAGGCCTCGCAGTTCCCGCAGCTCGTCGCCGCGCACATCCAGAGGATCGTGATCCCCGACTCAGCCGCCGCGCTCGAGTTGATCCGCCACGGCAGCCACTCGACGTCGCTGCTCGAAGCCGCCCGCATGATGGGCCTCGCCGATCACGTCATCGATCAGCGCGTCACGTTCCCGAGCCATGACCCCGAGTGGCAATCGCTCGCGCCCGATCTGCTCATGATGTCCAACACCGAGTGGGCCGGACCGGCGCACGTCGCGGGCCGCTGGCGCGTGTTCGAGATGCTCGAGAAGGAGACTCGCCCGCAGGACTTCGATCAGCTGAGCGGCTCGGCGCGCCAGGGACTCGAGCAGCTCGCGACCGAGATGAAGCGCGAGCAGCGCCTCACGTTCGTCACCGACTCGCTGAAGAGCGTGACGCACCCCTTCGAGGTCAACACCGCCGCGCTCGCCCCGATCCCCTGGCCCGCGCCCGGGATCAACTGAGCGCAGGCCGCCGGCACCCCCGTAGGCCGCCGGCACGCCTGAGAGGAATCGCGGCGCGCTCGGCTCAGCGCAGCTTGCGCCTCACCTCGGCCGCGCGGCGCTCGCTCGCCTCGATGCGTGAGCCGTCCTTGAGCCTCAGGACGAGCACGCCGTTTTCGCCGCCGAACGATTCGATCGCGCGCACGTTGACGAGCGCGCCGCGATGAACGCGGACGAACTCGCCTTCGGGCAGCCGATGCTCGAGCTCCTGAAGCGTGTAGTCCACCAGGTATTCGCGGCCTTCGGCGCGCGCGAGCACCAGGCGATCGCGTGAGAACACCATCGGCACCTGCTCGAGGTCGAGCAGGCGCACCTCGCGCCGGTGGCGCACCGGCAGCCGCTTGAGCGCGGGCAGGCGCTCCTTCAGGCCCGGCTGCTCGAGCGCGGTCTCGATCGCGGCCGCGCGCTTCGCGCTGGCACGCGCGCCGCGTGGCTCGGAGGCCACGCGGCGGATCGCCTCGGCAAGCCGCTCGCGGCGAATCGGCTTGAGGAGATAATCCACCGCCGCCACCTCGAATGCCTCGACGGCGTACTGATCGTAGGCGGTCACGAATACGACCACGGGCAGCGTCTCGCCCTTCAGGTGCCGCGCCACCTCGAGGCCGGAGAGATCCGGCATGTGGATGTCGAGAAACGCCACGTCGGGTTTGAGCGCGCCGATGCGCTCGATCGCCTCGGCGCCGCCGCGCGCCGTGCCCACGACCTCCACGTCGGCGTGCTCGCCCAGCAGCTTCTCGAGGAATTGCCGCGCCCGCGGCTCGTCGTCCGCAATCAGCGCCTTCAGGCGCGTCGTTTCGTGTCCATTGTTCGCCGTCATGTCGTTCGCTCCTCCTGCGTGGGCCACTTGAGCGTGACCGAGAACCCGCCGCCCGGCCGGCCGCCGGCGCGCATCGAGGCCCCGGGTCCGCCAAAGCGCCGCACCCTTTGTTCGAGATTGTGGAGTCCCACACCCAGTCCCGGCCGCGGCGTCCCGTTGCGCCGTCCATCGTCCGAGAATTCCAGCTCGACGAAGCCGTCCTCGATCCGCGCCTCGAGCGCGAGGTGGAGCGCGTCCACCTCGGTGGCGCCGCCGTGCTTGAGGCTGTTCTCGACCAGCGGCTGAAGCAGCAGCGGCGGCACCGCCACCGACAGCAGATCCGGCGGTCCGTGATACTCGAAGCGCAGATCGCTGTCATAGCGCTCGCCCGCGACCCCGAGGTAGTCCTCGACGAACGCGATCTCCTCCGAAAGCAGCGCGGCCGGCCGGCGGCCCGCCTCGATGGTGTAGCGCAGCATGTCGGCGAGACGCTCGGTGAAGCGCTGCGCCGCGGGCGGATCGGTCTCGGTCAGGTAGCTGAGCGCGTTCAGGGCGTTGAAGAGAAAGTGCGGCTGAATCTGCGCGTGGAGCGCCTGGAGCTCGGCGCGCGCCGCCGCCTCGCGCAACTCGACCTCGCGCCGCTCGGCAGCCGCGCGCAGCTGCTGGAGCGAGAGGCTCTCGAGCCGCGCTCCCGCCTGGTGCAGCAGGTTCGCGACCGCCTGGCGCGCCTCCTCCGGCACCTCCTCGCCGCTCGCGAGCTGCGGCATCCCGGGTACCGGCCACTCGACCGCGACCGGACGCTTGAAGCCGCGCGCGAGCCCGCTCTCAACAGCCTCCCTCACCTGATCGCGATCGACCGCGCTCAAGAGCTGATGTCCGGCGTCATCGAGCGCGGTGCGCAGCATGCGCGGATCGCGTCCGTACAGCCGATCGAGCGCGTGCTGCGTGCGCTCGCGTAAGGGGGCGAACGCGAACGCCACGCACAGGGCCGCGATCACGTTGAACACCACGGCCTCTTCGCCGGTCGCGGCGGCGAACAGCCGCTGCGCGACCAGCACCACCGCGAGGTAGAGCCCCGCCAGCATGCCCGAGAGCAGCGCGTACGGCAGGCTGCGCACCACGATGCGGCGCGGATCGAACGCGGGATCGTTCGCGATGAGGAGCGCGATCACGAGCGGCGTGCAGAGCCACGCCAGTGTCAGCGTCGCGAGCAGCGCGCGCACGGCGGGTAGTGTGTAAAGCACCGCGAGCCGCGGATCCTCCGCCACCGCGCCGACCGCCGCCATCGCCATCAGCACGAACGCGGCGAGGATCGCGAGCGCGCGCTCGCTGGCGCGCGGGCGCCAGTCCTCGCGCGCCGGTCCGATGTAGCGCGCCACCAGCAGCAGCGCGCCGATCGGGATCGCTATGGCCTGGAACCACTCGAACGCGCGCAGCGCGTCCTGCCCGGTTGTGACGCGATAGAACACCAGGCCGATCGCCACGAGGTACGCCGCCACCACCAGCCAGAACCACGGGCTCGAGCGGCGATGGCCGCGCTCCCAGCGCGGGCGCGGGAATACCATCATGAAGTGGACGAAGCTGGCGGGGAAGAACCACACGAGCAGGCTGCCGAAGTTGTCGATCCACGCGAGCGCGGCGCTCGAGAGCAGCGAGGCGCCCTCGGGCTCGCCCTGGCCGAAGCGGAAGATCGCCCAGATCGTGCCGATGCCCTGGAGGGCTGAGAACCACAGGAACACCCACGCCGCGTGCAGGTCGGGCCGGCGCCAGGCGAGCAGGAACGCGATGAGTGGCGCCGCGATCACCGCCACGATCGGAAACGTGAAGAGCCGCACGCGCTGCCAGGCGCCGAGCTGAACCGGCGGCAACGTGACCCGCATCTCGCGATTTCCCCTAAGGAGATCGAGCCGCGCGGGCCCTGGCGTGCTCCCGACGCTGCGCATCACCGTGAGCGCGCGCGCCGGGCCCTCGAAGCGCTGGCCGTTCAGGGTGACGAGCACGTCGCCGTGCTGGAGCACGCCCTGCGCCGGCGGTCCGATCACGCGATCCACGCGCGGAAAATCGGAGCCGGGCGTCCAGGCGAGCTGGACTCCGAGCCGGGGATAGGGCGAGCGCGTGAGAAAGCGCGGCAGGCCGATTGCCACAGCCGCGAGCACGAGCGCGAGCGCGAGCGCGCGGCGCAGGCGCATCGAGCGGCCCGCCGCCTGGGGCGCGATCTCGGCCGTTAGGGTGGCGGCAGTGAGAGCCATCAGACCGATGATTATCGCTCCCAATCGAGGCCCAGCGCGAGCGGGCCATACCAGCGCGGTAGTTGAAAGGCCCGAGCGCGGGGCCTCGGAATCGCGGCCCCGGGGGCTGGGTATCCCCGGGGTTCCCCAAGCGCTATACTCCCCCGCTGCTTCGCCGCGCCGCGTCCAACGCCCGGCCGATTTCGCGCTCGTTCTCAATCGGGAGCGCGCCAAGGTCACGTCCATTCATTCGGAGGAGTCTTGAATCACCCCGATCGCGCGCCGCTCGCACCCGCAGGCCCGCGCCGCCTTCGTCCCCGCGTCCTCGCCGCCCTGCTCGCGCCGCTCGCCGTACTGGCGATCTTCATGGGAGGCCCGCTCGCCGGCAGCGCCACCGGAGCCTCGAAGAGCGCGAAGGGCGCGCCCAAGCCCTCGCCGGCCGCCGATTCCGCCGCGCGGCCAGGGGCCACCACGAGCAGCGCGGCCTCCCGGGCGCCCGCGAGCGGCGCGCCCGTGCCGGGCGGCGGCGTTCAGAACGGCGCCCAGGAGCTCGATCGGATCGCGGCCGTCGTCAACGACGACGTCGTGCTCCAGAGCGACGTGGACGAGCAGGTCTTCCTCTTCCTCCAGCGCAACAACACGCAACCCGACTCGGCGCTGGTGGACACGCTGCGCCGGCAGGTGCTGGATCAGATGATCAGCGAGAAGCTGATCGTCGCCGAGGCCAAGCGCCAGGGCATCACCGTGAATCCGAGCGAGGTGGAGCGCCAGGTGGATCAGGCGATCGCCGACGCGCGCCAGCGGCTCGGCAGCGACGAGGCGTACAAGGCGCAGCTCGCGCGCGAGAACCTCACCGAGGACAAGCTGCGCGAGAAATACCGCAGCGAGGTCGAGCGCCAGTTGATGGCGCAGCGCCTGGTGCAGAAGCAGCTGCCGCCGCGCGAGATTCCGCAGGCCGAGGCCGAGGCCTACTTCAAGCAGTATCCCGAGAAGTTCCCCAAGATGCCGGCGCAGCTGCGCCTCAGCGTGATCCAGATTCCGGTCACGGCCGACAGTGCGGCGCTCGCGGCCGGCAAGAAGGACGCGCTCGCGGCGCGCAAGCGCATCGTGGGGGGCGAGAAGTTCGCGAAGGTCGCGTCCGAGGTTTCCCAGGATCCCGGGAGCGCCAAGTCGGGCGGCGATCTGGGCTTCTTCACGCGCGGCACGATGGATCCGGCGTTCGAGGACGCGGCGTTCTCGCTCAAGGCCAACGTGGTGAGCGACCCGGTCCAGAGCACGTTCGGCTGGCACATCATCGAGGTGCTCGATCGCGACACGCTGCGCACCGCGGCCGGCGTCGACAGCATTGGCCCGGACGGCGCGAAGATCCCCGAGGTCCACGCGCGGCACATCCTGATCCGCGTTCCGCTCACCGACGCCGACGCGGAGCGCGCCCACAAGCTCGCGAATCACGTCTGCGACGAGGCCCGCAAGGGCACCGACTTCGCCGCCCTGGTGCGGCGCTACAGCCACTACGCGGGCAAGTCGGGCGAGGGCGGCGACATCGGCTACGTGGCGACCGGGGGCCTGCAGGAGAACATCCACAAGGGGCTCGATTCGCTCGAGACCGGCCAGGTCAGCGAGCCGCTCGTCAACGCGGTCGGCTACAACATCTTCAAGGTCACCGACCGCAAGCCCGAGCGGCCCTACACGCTGGACGAGATTCGCAAGCAGCTCCCGGAGGCGGTGGGAGAGATCAAGCAGCGTGAGCGCTATGACGCCTGGGTGAAGACCCTGCGCGACAAGGCTCACATCGAGATCCGGAGCTGAGCCTCGGCAATTGAGGGAACTCCGGCGCCTCTGTTAGGTTGCGCCCGATGATCACGTTCGATCACGTGACGAAGCGCTATGGAGAGCGCCTCGCGCTCGACTCCGTCTCCTGGCACATGGAGGAGGGCGAGAGCGTGGTCTTCCTCGGCAAGAGCGGCGCCGGCAAGACCACGCTGCTGCGCCTGATCACGCACGAGACCCTGCCGACCTCGGGGCGGATCGCGGTCGGCACGTTTCACGGCAGCCGCCTGGGCCGCCATCAGCGCGCGCTGCTGCGCCGCACGCTTGGCATCATCTACGAGGACTTCCGGCTCCTCGACGATCGCACCGTGTTCGAGAATGTCGCGCTGGCCCTCCACATCACCGGCCGCTTTCGCGACGAGGACGTGGTGCCGGGCGTGCTGCACGCGCTCGAGGAGGTCGGGCTGCGCGGCAAGGCGAACGCGTTCCCGCGTGAGCTTTCGGCCGGCGAGAAGCAGCGCGCCGCGATCGCGCGCGCCATCGTGAATCGCCCGGCCGTGATCCTCGCCGACGAGCCGACCGGGGCGCTCGAAGAGGGCAGCGCGGCCGAGATCCTGGAACGCCTGCGCTCGATCCACGCCGAGGGCGCCGCGCTGATCCTCGTGACCACGCGGCGCGAGGTGGCGGAGGCGCTGCCCGGCCGCATCCTCGAGCTGAGGGACGGCGCCCTCGTCTCGGGCGATCCCATGGGCCGCGCCGCCGAGCGCACGCACCGCGAGGCGCCCGCGGACGAGGGCGCGAGGGAATCGGCAGCGGCCGGCGTGGGCCACGAGCCGCAGGCGGAGGAGACGCCGCCCTCGCGTGAGGCCCCGCCCATGGCCGGGACCGCGCCGCCCGAGAGCGGACCGGGAGGCTGACATGCACTGGTTCTACGTCCGCGAAGCGATGCGCACGTTCCGCCAGCACGGCGGCCTCACGATCAACGCGGTGCTGGCGCTCACCGCCGCGCTCACCTTCGCGGGGCTCTTCCTGCTGCTCGCGCACAACGCGCAAACCGCGCTCCGGCTGATCGGCGATCGGCGCGAGATGGTGGTCTATCTCAAGGACGAGGTCACCGAGGCGCAGCGCGACGAGCTGATCGGACGCCTCACCGATCTCTACGGATCGGTCAAGTACGTGAGCAAGGACGACGCGTGGAAGGAGTTCACGCAGGAGGTGGGCGACCCGCAGCTCCTGGAATCGGTGGATCAGAATCCGCTGCCGTCCTCGCTGCGGGTGCGGCTGCGTCCCGAGCTGCTGACCGCCGCGGCGATGTCGGCGGCGGCGCGCGAGGTGTCGGAGTTCCCCGAGGTCGAGGACGTGCGCTACGGCGCGGAGTGGGTGCGGCGACTGGACGAGCTCAACCTCGGGCTCGCGCGCGGCGCGCTCGCGGTCGGGCTCGCGGTCGCGCTCGCGCTGGTGCTGGTGGTCTACAACACCATCCGCCTGAGCGTGCTCGCGCGCCGGCAGCCGATCGAGATCATGTCGCGGCTCGGCGCCACGGACGCGTTCGTGGCGCAACCGTTCGTGATCGAAGCCATGTTCGAAGCGCTGGTGGCGGTGGCGCTCGCGCTCGGGCTGCTGTTCGCCTCGTATCGCGCGGTCAGCTCCCAGCTCGAGGGCGTGGTGTTCCTGCCCTGGAGCTGGACCCTCGGCTTCGTCGGCGCGGCCCTCGCGCTGGCGTGGGTGGCGGCCATGATGGCGCTCGCCCGGGTGCTGCGCGCGGTCCGCTCATGAGGCGCGCGCTGTCCCTCGCGCTCTTCGGCCTCTTCATGGCCGCGCCGCTCGCCGCTCAGGACAGCCTCGAGACCGCGAAGCGCCACGAGCTCGACGAGCTGAATCGCCAGGCGCACGAGAAGCGCGAGGCGGCGCGCCAGCTGAAGGGTCAGGAGAGCCAGGCGCTGGTGCAGCTCCACCGCACCGAGAAGGAGTTGGGCAGCACGCGCCGGCGCCTCAAGCAGCTCGAGTCGAGGCGCCAGAACCTCGATCAGCAGCTCCAGGTGACGCGCACCGATTACCAGCGCAGCCAGGCCGCGCTCGCGCGCCAGAAGGCTCGGCTCGGCCAGCGCCTGCGTGCCATTTACAAGTACGGGGCCGCGCGCGATCTCGAGTTTCTGCTCTCGACCACCTCGTTCGGCCAGCTGCTCGCGCGCTGGGATTTTCTGGTGATGATCGCGGAGCAGGATCGCCTCCTGATCTCCGACATCGAGGAGCAACGGGCCCGCGTCGAGCTGGCGCAGCAGAAGATCGAGGGCACGCTGACCGACGTGAGCCGCAACGCGCGGCGCACCGAGACCGAGAGCAAGCACCTCGCGAGCCTGCGCGCCGATCGCGAGGCTTCGGTCGAGACCATTCGCAACCAGCGCACCGCCTACGAGGCCGCGGCCGCCGAGCTCGAGCGCGACGCGCGCGCGCTCGCGAACCTGCTCGCCGATCTCGAGCGCCGCCGTCTCGCGGAAACGGAGCGCAATCGCGCTGCCGGGCGCGCCATCCAGCCCTACACCGGCGATTTCACGCGCGGCCGCGGCGCGCTCGATTGGCCGGTGCGCGGCACCGTCGTCGGGCGCTTCGGCCCCGAGGTGCATCCCAAGTGGGGCACCACGACCATGAACAACGGCATCGACATCCAGGCGCCGATGGGCGCTCCGGTGCTGGCGGTGGCGCGCGGGCGCGTCGATTACACCAGCGACGACTATGCGGGCTACGGTGAAATCGTCATCCTCAACCATGGCGACGGCTATTACACTCTGTATGCGCACCTCTCGGAGATCCTGGTCGAGGTCGGCGCCGCGATCGAGTCCGGCCAGATCATCGGCCGCGTGGGCGACACCGGCTCCCTGAAGGGCACGGTGCTCCACTTCGAGGTGCGCAAGGGCGGAAGCGCGCTCGATCCCCAGCAGTGGCTCAAGTGACGGGCGGAACCGCGGGCCCGCCAGGGCGGTCCCTCGCCCGCGAGGAGGCAACGAAATGGGAGACGAGGTGAAGCACATCCACCACCGTGACAAGAGCAGCCTCGGCGGCATGGTCTGGTTCGCGGGCTGGCTGTTCACGATCGGCTATCTGCACCTGCCGTTCTGGAAGGCGGTGCTCGCGCTGATCCTCTGGCCGTACGACCTCGGGGTGAGCGCGCACCACTGACATGCTCGGCATCCAACTCGGACAGCTGCTCGATCAGCCGGCCGCCGCGCGCTTCCTCGCCGGCGTCGTGGACGGCGGCCGGCCCGCGAACGCGTATCTCCTCGCGGGCCCGATCGGCGTGGGCAAGTGCACCGCCGCGCTGGCGTTCGCGCGCGCGCTGCTGTGCGAGCGCAAGCAGCCGAACGGCGTGGCGTGCGGCGAGTGCGCGGCGTGCGTGAAGAGCGGAGCGCTCCAGCATCCGGACCTCAAGTTCATGTTCCCGGTTTCGGGCGAGGAACGCGAGCTGGATTCCACGATTCAGGACACGCTCGCGCTCATGCGGAGCGACCCGCTGTTCGTGTTCCAATACGAGAAGTTCGCCTCGATCCGGCTCTCGATGACGCGCGAGGTGCAGCGCGAGCTGGCGTTCAAGCCCTACGAGGCCGAGGTGCGCGTGGTGGTCGTGCGCGATGCCGACCGCATGCGCGAGGATCAGTACTCGGCGCTCCTCAAGTCGCTGGAGGAGCCGCTCTCGCCGACCGTGTGGGTGCTCACCACGTCCCGGCCCTCGCGCCTGCCGGCGACGATCCGCTCGCGCTGCCAGGCGGTGCGCTTCTCGCCGCTCCCCGAGGAGACGATCACGCGCGTGCTGAAGGAGCAGGGGGGCGTGAGGGAGCGTGAAGCGGGCGTGCTCGCGGCGCTCGCCGCGGGATCGCTCGCGCGCGCTCTGGTGCTGCGCGGAATCGATGCGATCGCGGAGCGCGATCAGGCGCTCGCGCTGCTGATCCCCGCCGAGAAGGGCGACGCCGCGGGCCTCTGGAAGGCGGCGCAGAGCTTCACGCGCTTTGGCCGCGCCGGGCGTGAGAGCCTGAGGCGCGTGATCGAGTTCCATCAGCTGTGGCTGCGCGATCTGCTCCGCGCGCGCGTGGGGCTCGCCGCGCCACGCTTCGTTCATCGTGGGCTCGAGGCCGAGATTCGCGAGGAGGCCGCGACGCTCACGCCGACCGAGATCCGCCGTCGGCTCATGGTGCTGGAGGAGGTGCTGCGCGCGATCGAGGGCAACGTCTCGCCCGATCTCGCCCTCTTCTCGGGCGCGGCCCGCCTCGCCGGGCGGCGCCTGGGCGAGGGCGCCTGGCCGCCGCACGCGACCGCGCGCTGGAATTACTAGGGCTGAAATCCCGCCGGGGCTGAGCTATGCTCACGGTGATCTGATTGCCGCCGGAAACTTCGGCGGCTGTTCATAGCCGAAGCGACGTCTCTCGCGGCCTTGGAAGAGCGGGAAGCCGAGCTCCGGAATCGCATCACCTTCGATTCGCCGGACTTAGAGCGCCGGCGTTGGCGGCCTCCCAAGCCGCCCATAAGGCAGTCGATGGCGGACATCGTTCAGGTCGCCCTGCGCGGCTCGCGCCGGGCGTTCTTCCTCAACTCGCGCAAGCTGTGGCTCACGCTCGGCGATGTCGTCATCGTCCAGGGCGAGCACGGCGAATCCGACGGCCGCGTGATCCTCAAGGATCCGATGCTGGTCGAGCTCAAGCGGCCCGGCAACGTCACGCACGAGATCATCCGCAAGGCCGCCGAGGAGGATCTCGACCAGATCGACCACAACCGGGCCCGTGAGACCGAGGCGTTCGAGTACTGCGAGCAGAGGATCGAGCAGCGCGAGCTGAAGATGGACCTCTCCGAGGTCGAGGTCGCCTTCAGCGGCCATCGCATCACGTTCTTCTTCTCGGCCGAGCACCGCGTGGACTTCCGCGACCTGGTGCGCGATCTGGCCGCGAAGTTCCAGTGCCGGATCGAGCTGCGGCAGATCGGGGTGCGCGATCACGCCAAGCGCCTGGATGGCTGCGGCCCGTGCGGCCGCGCGTTCTGCTGCTCGACCTGGCTCAAGGACTTCCATCCCGTGACGCTGAAGATGGCGCGCGAGCAGCAGCTCTCGCTGAATCCCAGCAAGATCTCGGGCGTCTGCGGACGCCTGATGTGCTGCCTCGCGTACGAGCTCACGCAGTACCGGGGAAGCGCCGAGAAGCTGCCGCCCGTCGGCACCGAGCTCAGGACCGGCCAGGGCATCTGCACGGTGACGCGCACCGAGGTCTATCAGGAGGCGGTGTGGATCCGCGACGACGAGGGCGGCGAGCACCGGATCGCGTATGCCGATCTGCCGCCCGGGCCCTACCATCAGTGTGGCGACTGCAACTGCGGCAAGAAATCGAAGGGCGCCCGCCCGCGTGACGAGGGCCCCGCGAACGGCGGAAGCGGCAGCGAGCTGGTGGCCGACTCGGGGCCCGGCGATGAGGGCGGCCTGGGCGACGACCTGCCGCCCGAGAACGGCGACGACCCGCCACCCGAGAACGGCGACGACCTGCCACCCGCAAGCGGCGGGGACCCCGCCTAGCACTCGCGGGTGGCGCGCACGCGCCGCGGCCCGCGCCGGCTACTTCTTGTCGAGCCCGGCGCTCCAGTTGAATACCACGAGCGGCGTCGCGAGCTCGGCGCGCACCGGCGCGCTGAACAGGAACCGCTGGCCGTCCGCCGCGGGCATCCAGCGTGAGATCTGAAGTCCGGAGGCGGTGAGCGGCGAGGTGAAGAGCTTGACCGGCGCGTCGGCTTCGAAGCGCTCGCCGAGTTTGACGTTCACCGCCATGATCTCGAACTGAGGGTCGCGATAGAAGAGCTGCGTGCCGTCGGCGCTCCAGCGTGCGTCGAAGCCGCCCTGATTCGAGATCTGGATCGGCGCTCCGGCCACTGGGAACGACTGCACGTAGACCTCGCCGCGGCCCGATTGGTCGCTGTCGTACGACACCCAGTGGCCATCGGGCGAGAAGCGCGCGCGCAATTCCGAGAACTTCGTCATCGCGATCGGGATGATCTTGCGCTCGCCGTGCGTCGGGATGGCGTACACGTCCCAGCCGCCCGAACCGTCGCTCTGCTGGCAGGAGATGTAGTTGCCATCGCGCGAGGCGTCGATCGGCCCGACGTCGTTGGCACCGGCAAAGAACACCGAGTCTTGCGACACCCCCTCCAGGTCGCGCCGGTAGATCTTGAACTTGCTGGTGCGATTCGAGGTCCAGAAGAGACTCTTCGAATCCGCGGACCACAGCGGCCAGATGTCGTTGGCCGGATCCACCGTGAAGCGCGACGCGATCCCGCGGGTGATGTCACGCACCCAGATGTCCTGCGACTGGCCGCTCGCATCCGCGATCTCGGTCGCCACCAGACGCCCGTCGGGCGAGAGCGCGATGTTGCCGTGGGTGGCGGGCGTGCCGACCTCGCCGAGCACGCGCCCGGCGCGATCCACCCACTCCAGGCGCCGAAGGCTGCTGGCGGCCTGGCTCATCGTCAGCACGCCGTTCTGAGAGGCCGAGAAGAACGGCATGCCGTTGCCGCGGTTGACGCCGATGCGGTCGGCGAGCGTGTGCGGCTCGCCCATCAGCTTGCCGGTCGTGGGATTCATGCGCTCGGCCATGAGCGCGCCTTCGCGCTCGAACAGCAGATAGCCGGGCCTCACGTACTCGACGCGCGAGGAGCCCTTCATCACGACCACGTGCTGCTTGGACGAGACGTCCCCGATGCAGACCTCGGACTGATCGTCCTGGGCGTGCTGCGAGATGTAGAGGAAGTGTTTGCCGTCCGGGAGGAACTCCGGCCAGTTGCACGATTGCACCTTGGCGGCGCTGTCGGCCGCGGCGATCACGCGCGCATCGCCCCCGGTAGCGGGCACGGCGCGGATCATGGTGTGCGAGCCATCGCCATCGAACGCGATCTGGTCGCCGTGGCCCCAGCTGCAGTCGTAGCCGCCCTGCGCCTCGCAGATGGTTTCGGGCCGCCCGCCCGAGATCAGGATCTTCTTGAGCTTGCTCTCGCTGAAGAACGCCACGTAGCGGCCATCCGGCGACCAGCACGGCCGCTGCGCGCCCGAGGTCCCGGGCAGCGGGCGAAAATCGGGATTGTCGAACGTGCGCACCCAGAGCTGGAGCACGCCGCTCGAGTCCGTGGCGTTGCAGGCCACCGCGCGCCCATCGGGCGAGATCCGCAGCGGGCCGCCGAGCGTGAGCTGATCCGGCACGCGCAACTCGAAGCGCATTTCGTCCACCGGCCGGCTCCGCTGCTGCCACAGCAGGCCGGCGAGCGCGACCGCCGCGAGCGCCGAGGCGCCTGCCGCGATCCACGCGACGCGCTCGCGGCCGCGGCGGCGCGCGGCAATCGGCGCCGGCACTCCGGCCAGGGAGCCGCCCTCGGCGATCCACTGGAGCTGGAGCTTGACGTCGTGCGCGGTCTGGATGCGCTGATCGGGATCCTTCGCGAGGCAGGCGGCCACCACGCGCTCGAGCGCGGGCGGCGGGGCGCCCGGCGAAGCCGGGTCCGGCGTGACGCTCGAGATCGCGGCCGGCGTGCTGTTCATGATCGAGCCGATCAGCGACGCCTGGCTCTTGCCCTCGAACGCGCGCCGCCCGGTCGCCATCTCGTAGAGCATCGCGCCCAGCGCCCACAGATCCGCGCGCGCGTCGGCCTCGCGGCCCTCCAGCACCTCGGGCGACATGTACTGGAACGTGCCGACGATGCTGCCCTCGCTCGTGAGCGCGCGCGTCACGGTCGGCGAGGCCGAGAGCTCGCTGTTCGAGGCCGAGAGCCCGGTCACACGCGCGAGGCCGAAGTCGAGCAGCTTGGCCCCGCTGCGCGTCAACATGACGTTGCCGGGCTTCAAGTCCCGGTGGACCAGCCCCTGGCGGTGCGCGCGGTCCAGCGCATCCGAGACCTCGATCCCGATCTTGAGCAATTCGGGCGCCGGCAGGGGACCGCGCTGGAGGCGCGCCGCGAGCGTCTCGCCCTCGATCAGCTCCATCACGAGATAGTCGACGCCGTCCGAGCCGGCTTCGCCGGGCGAGCGTCCGATGTCGAACAGGGTGCAGATGTTGGGGTGATTGAGGCTCGAAACCGCCTTGGCTTCGCGCTCGAAACGCGCGCGAACCTCCGAGTTGGCCGAGAGATTGGGCGGCAGCACCTTGATCGCGACGTCGCGGCCGAGGCGTGTGTCGCGCGCGCGATAGACTTCGCCCATCCCTCCGGCCCCGATCGGGGCCACGATTTCGTAGGGTCCGAGGCGCTGTCCGGCGGCAAGGGGCATGGAGGCGGCGAGTCTAGCCGGAAACTCCGGAAGGGCATAAGGAGAATCGCGCGGGCAGGCGGTTGCATCTGACGCCGACTGCGCCGAAGGCGCGGCGCCGGCCACCGGCATGGCGCCGGACCACCGACTGGACAGCTCCGCTATACTCTTTGGCGCTTTCTTTCCAAGGAGTCCACCGTGCCCACGCGTTTTTACCTCACCACCGCCATCGACTACGTGAACGGACGGCCCCACCTCGGCCATGCCTACGAAAAGGTGCTGGCCGATGTGATCGCCCGCTTTCACCGCCAGCGGGGCGACAGCACGTATTTCCTGACCGGCACCGACGAGCACGGCCAGAAGATCGTGCGCGCCGCCGCGGTGGCGGGGCTCGAGCCCCAGGCGTTCGTGGACCAGCTCTCCGGCACGTTCAAGGAGGCTTGGAAGGTGCTGGGCGTCGAATACGACAAGTTCATCCGCACCTCCGACCAGCGCCACACGCTGGCGGTGCAGGAGCTGTTCCGTCGCCTCCACGACGCCCGCAGCCCGAAGAGCGGCGAGCCGGTGCTCTACCTCGGCAGCTACGAAGGGCTCTACTGCGAGGGCTGCGAGAGCTTCAAGCAGGAGAAGGACCTGGTGGATGGCCGCTGCCCGGAGCACCACACCATCCCCAAGCGAATCAAGGAGGAGAACTTCTTCTTCCGCCTCTCCGAGTTCGACCAGGCGTTGCTCAAGCACATCGAAGCGCATCCCGATTTCATTCAGCCCGACTATCGCCGGCACGAGGTGGTGAACGTGATCCGGGAAGGCCTTCAGGACATCAGCGTCTCGCGGCCCCATCTGCCGTGGGGAATCCCGCTGCCCGAGGAGATTCCGAACAGCGAAGGGCACACCGCCTACGTGTGGGCTGATGCGCTGCTCAACTACCTCTCGGCGATCGGGTGGCCGGATCGCGTGTACTCGAAGTGGTGGCTCGCGCGCGAGGGCGAAACCGGGGGGCCGGGCGCGGCGCGCCAGGACGAATTCCAGCACCTCGATGGCAACGGGCGCCCGGGCGCGGCGTGGGCCGGCACCGCGCAGCCGCAGTTCACGAACGCGTTTCATCTGATCGGCAAGGACATCAGCCGCTTTCACTGCGTGCTGTGGCCGGCGCTGCTGCTCGCGGCCGGCGTGCCGCTGCCGCGCCAGGTGTACGTGCACGGCTTCATCTACGCGCGCGGCGAGCGGCTCTCGAAGTCGTCGGGCAACGTGGTGGATCCGCTCGCGCTCGCGCGCGATTACGGCGCGGACGCGCTGCGCTATTACCTGACCGCCGCGATTCCGACCGGCCGCGACGGCGAGTTTACGCTCGAGCAGTTCATCGAGCTCGTGAACGTGCGCCTCGCGAACGAGCTCGGCAACCTCGCGAGCCGCACACTCACGATGCTGCACAAATACTTCGGCGGCCGCTCACCGGAGAGCTGGAAGCCCGCCGCGCTCGCGGACGCCGACGCGCGCGCCGCGCTTCAGGCGCTGCTCGCCTCCTGCGAGGAGGCGCACCGGGAGGTCGCGGCGGCGTATCAGGACCTGCGCCTTCACGAGGCGGTGGCGCATGCCTGGCAGCCCGTGGTGCGCGCGAACGAGTTCATCGAACGGCTCAAGCCCTGGGCGGTGGCGAAGGACGAATCGCGCCGCGAGGAGCTCGGGACCGCGCTCGCCGCGCTGCTCGAGACCCTGCGCCTCGTGGCGCTGTGGTCGTGGCCGGTGACACCCGCGAAGAGCGAGGAGCTGTGGGCCATGCTGAAGCTGCCGGGCTCTCCGGGCAGCACGCGCGGCGCGACGGCCCAGCCACGCTTCGAGGCCTCCGCCGCGCGCGAGCTGGGCGAGGTGAAGGGGCTCTTCCCGCGCATCGAGCTGCCCGCGAGCGCGTGAGGCCGAGCGCGAGCGGGGCGTCGCGCGAGCGCCGCTGCCCATGATCGACACCCACTGCCATCTCGCCGACCCGCGGTTCGACCGGGATCGCGAGGATGCGATCGAGCGCGCCCGCGTCGCCGGGGTCACACACTTCGTCGAGATCGCGTACGCGCCGGCCATCGTGCCGCGCGCGTTCGATCTCGCGCGCGCTCACGCGAACCTCTTCGTCTGCGTGGGCGTTCACCCGAGCGAGGCCGGCCGCGTGCCCGACAGCTATCTCGCCGAGCTGCGCGATCACGCGCGACACGCGCGCGTGGTGGCGATCGGCGAGACCGGGCTCGATTTCTACCGCGATCACGCGCCGCACGCGGATCAGGAGCGCTGGTTCCGCGCGCAGCTCGCGCTCGCGGACGAGCTGGGATTGCCGGTCGTGATCCATCAGCGCAGCGCCCTGGAACCGGTGCTCACGATCCTCGAGGAGACGCGGCCGCAGGCGGGCGGCGTGCTCCACTGCTTCGACGACGATGCGCGCGCGGTCGAGCGCGCGCACGCGCTCGGCTTCAAGCTCGGCCTCGGCGGCTGCCTCACCTACGGTCACGGCACGCTCGATCACGCGGTGCGCGGCGCACCCGCCGAAATGCTGATGCTCGAGACCGACTCGCCGTACCTCGAGCCCGAGCCGCGCTCGCTCAGGCGCAACGAGCCCGCGCTCCTTCCGCGCGTCGCGAAGCGGCTCGCCGAGCTGCGCGGCTGGTCGCTCGATGAGGCGCGGCGCATCACGAGCGCGAACGCGCGCGAGCTGTTTCGCTCGAGCCTCTGATTCGCCGAGCGCCGGGCCGCGCATTCGAATCGCGGCGCCCGCGGGCCGCGCCTCAACCCCCGGCCCGTACGGGCCGAAAACCAGACCATGGGCCCAACGTCAACGCTCCGCGCGCCCGCGGTTCTTCTCGCGCCGCTCGTGGTGCTCGGCGCGACGCTCGCGCTCGCCCTCGTGGCATGGCTCGCCAGCCGCCGCGAGCGCTCGGATCGTCGCGAAGCGCGCGCCAGGCTGCGCCGCGAGATCCGCGCCTTCCTCAGGGGTGAAGGCCATGCCGAGCGCGTGATCGAGCGCGCCGGGCGGCTCGATGCCGGGTCGTTCTGGACCGTGCTCGAATCGCGCAGCTTCGACGCCCCGCTCCCCACGCGGCTCGCGCGCGCGCTGATTTCCTCCGCTCATGTGCGCGAGGAGCGCCGCGCGTTGCGCGACGATTCGCCGTGGCGCCGCGAGCTCGCGGCACGCCGGCTCGGGCTCATCCGCACGCGCCGCACGCGCCGGGCGCTTCAGCGCGCGCTCGCGCGCGGCCCGGAGCTGGTGACGCAGTCGGCCGCGCTCGCGCTCGCGCGCCAGCGCGATGCCGCGACGCTGCGCTGGCTGCTCGATCACCCCGCGGCGCTCGCACGCCGCACCCCGCGCGCGCGCCTCGCGTTGCTGCGGGCCTTCGGGCCCTCGGCGCACGGCATTCTGCTCGCCACGCTCGAGCGTAACGGGCTCGATCCCCAGCTCGAGCGCGCGCTGATCGACGTGCTCGGCGCGGGCGGCTGCGAGGCGGCCGCAGCGGGAATCGCCGCGCGTCTCGGCCACCGCGACACCAACGTGAGGGTGGCCGCCGCGCGCGCGCTCGGGAAGTTGCGGGGCGCTCCGCGCTCCGCGGAGCTGTGCGCCGCCCTGCGCGATCCCGATTGGCCGGTGCGGGCGCAGGCCGCCGACGCGCTCGGACGGCTGGGGGAGCCGCGAGCGGTGGCCCTCTTGGGCGCGCGGCTCGAGGACCCCGCGTGGTGGGTGCGGCATCACGCCGCGTACGCGCTCACGCGGCTCGGGCGCGAGGGGCGCGCCGAGCTCGAGCGCGTCCGGAGCGCCTCGGTGGACCGCTACGCGCGCGAGATGGCGGACGAGGCGCTGGGCGCGAGCTAGAGCGCCCGGGGCCGGACCTTGGCCGCGGTGGCTTTTCCCCTCCGCGCGCACCGCATAAGATCGGCGCGTGAGCCGCTTCCCCATCGCCCGCAAGGGGCGCCCAGGCCCCACCCGCGCCTCGAATTTCGTGCGCGATCGCGCCGCCGCCGAAGGGACCGAGCGTGGGCGCGTGCGCGACGCGCTGGCCGCGCGCGGCCTCGCCCCGCGCAAGCGGTTCGGCCAGAACTTCCTCATCCGCGACGACCTCGCGGCCCGCATCGTCGAGCACTGCCGGCTCGAAGCCGACGACGTCGCGATCGAGATCGGGCCCGGCGCGGGCGCGCTCACGCCGCGGCTCGCGAGCCGCGTGCGCGCGCTCGTCGCGATCGAGAAGGACGCGGGGCTGGTCCAGCTGCTGCGTGAGGAGTTCGCCGACACGCCACACCTGGAGGTCGTGGAGGCCGACTTTCTCGAGACCGAGCTCGCGCCGATCGCGCGCGCGCACCAGGCCGAGCGCATGATGGTGGTCGGCAACATCCCGTACAACATCACGACGCCCATCCTGGAGCGCCTGTTCGAGCAGCGCGCGGTGCTGCGTGGCGCGGTGTTGCTGGTGCAGCGCGAGTACGCCGATCGCCTGGCGGCGGCGGCCGGCACTCCCGAGTACGGATCGCTCACGCTGTTCGCGCGCTATCACGCGCTGCTCGAGCCGCTGATGGAAATCCGCGCCGGCGCGTTCTGGCCGCGCCCCGAGGTGGACAGCATGCTCGTGCGCTTCCACTTTCGGGAGCGCCCGCCGGTCGAGACGCCGGACGAGGCGCTGCTGTTTCGCATCATCCGCGGCTCGTTTCAGATGCGCCGCAAGCAGCTCGGCAACTCGATCGAGGCGGCGCTCGGTCAGCCGCCCGAGAAGATCGCGCGCCTCTTTCGCGGGGCTGGAATCGATCCACGGCGGCGCGGCGAGACGCTCACGCTGGACGAGTTCGCGAAGCTGGCCCGCGAAGCGGCCGCGCTGGGGCTGGGGTAGGCGAGTCACGCCGGCATGGCCGGGGAAGGGAAGACCATGGCGAAGTTCTGGGACCACATCACCGGGGAGCAGGCGCTCCTGATCCGCGCCGCGCCACTTTTCTTCGTGGGCTCGGCCGATCCGCTTCTCGAGCCCGGCGAGCTCGGTGAGGGCGCCGTCAACGTTTCACCCAAGGGCGCGGTGCGGCTCCACCTCGTGGACCCAAGGCGCGTCGCCTACCTCGATTATCCGGGCAGCGGGAACGAGACCGCGCGGCACGCGGCGGCGGGCGGTCCCGTCACGGTCATGGTGTGCTCGTTCGAGCCCGGCGATGCCGCGATCGTGCGGCTCTACGGCCGCGCGCGTGTATTGCCGATCGATCGGTGCCCGTACGCGGGCGAGCTGGAGGTCGCGCCCGGCAGCGCGCTCGCGAACGCGCGGCAGGTGGTTCAGATCGATGTCGAGCGCACCATGACGAGCTGCGGCTACGGCGTGCCGGTGATGGAGCTCGTCCGCGAGCGCGAGCGCGCCGATCGCGGCATGAAGTTCAAGCCCGCGCCCGCCAGGCCTACGCCTTAGGCTCAGCCGCGCGCCTGAGCGCAAGGCAGCGAGGAGCGACGAAGCCAACGCCGCGCTCAGGCGCGCCGCTGCGCCTACGCCGGCTCGACGAACTTGTATCCGACTTTGTGCACCGCGACGATGAACGGCTGTGCGAAGCCGGCGCCGAGCTTCGAGCGCAGGTTCGAGACGTGCGTGTCCACCGTGCGCGTGGTGACGCCCAGCTCCTCGTCGACGCCCCAGATCTCCTCGAGCAACTCCTCGCGCGAGACCGTGCGACCGCGGTGCTCGATCAAGTACTTCAGCAGCTCGAACTCCTTGAACGAGAGCGCCACGACCTGGCCGGCCTTGTAGACCTCGCGCGGCTCGAAGCGCACCTCGACGTCGCCGAACTTGTAGATCGTGGGAGCGGGCACTCCGCCGCCCGCGAGCGGGCGCTCCACCAGGCGCTTCACACGCGCCATCAGCTCCTTGATGCCGAACGGTTTGGTGACGTAGTCGTCGGCGCCGAGATCGAAGCCCTTCAGCACGTCGGCCTCGAAGTTACGCGCCGTCATCACCAGCACTGGAATCTCGCGATGGCGCTGTCGCAGCTCGCGCAGCACGGTGAAGCCATCCTTCTCCGGCAGCATGATGTCGAGCACGACAACGTCGGGCTTTTGCTTGAGCGCCGTCTTCAGGCCCTCCGCGCCGTTCTTCGCTGTCAGGACCTCGTAGCCTTCGAACTTGAAGTTATGGGCCAGCCCCTCGAGCAGATCCTGCTCGTCCTCCACGATCAGCACGCGCTTCTGTGCGTTCATCGCCTTCCCCTCGTTCGAATCACGAGCCGGTCTGAGCCTCTGCCGTGCCCGCCGACGCTTCCTCGCCCACGACCGGCAGCACCAGCGTGAACGTGCTGCCGCCACCAGCCGTACTCACCAACTCCACGCGACCATGATGCGCGCGCATGATCTGATTGACCAGCGCGAGGCCCAAGCCCGCCCCCTTGACGTCGTGAACCAGGCCGGTTTCGAGCCGCACGAACTTCTCGAACACGCGATGCTGATCGCCCGGCGCGATGCCGATGCCGCGATCGGCCACCGACACGGCCACCCTTCCCTCCCGCGCGCCCGCGGAGATCCGGATCTCGCGTCGATCCCGCGAGTACTTGACCGCATTGTCCAACAGATTCAGCAGGCACTGCGTGAGCGCCCGCGCATCGCCCATCACCGGCGGCAGCTGCGCCGGAATCTCCACCTCGACCTTAAACCCCTGATCCTCGAGGCGCGGACGGAAAGTTTCGAGCGCGTCGCGGGCCACTTCCGCCATGTCGATCCGCTGCAGCTGGAACACCGGCCGGCCGGATTCGAGGCGCGCGAAGTCGAGCACGTTGTCCACCAGCTGCGCGAGCTTCTCGGTCTCGCGGCTGATGGTGCGGAGGAAGCGGGCCCCCTCCTCGGGCGAGGAGTAGCGTCGCATCTCCAGCGTGTCGACCGCCAGGCGGATCAGCGCGATCGGGGTCTTCAGCTCGTGGGTCACGTTCGAGACGAACGACGACTTGAGCTGCGCGAGCTCGACCTGCCGCAGCGTGTAGCGCAGGCCAAAGATCGCCGCCAGCACGATCACCAGCACCATCAGCGCGATGAAGATCACCTCGATGCCGACGAAGCGCTGCGCCAGCACCGCCGGCGCGCCGCGCGTCACGCTCACCCGCACGCGATAGCCCTCGAACGGGCCCTCGAGCTCCTCGGTGCGCGCCTCGGAGAGGCTGAAGGGCTCGCGCTCGAACGTCAGGCGCTCGCCGCTCGGACCGAAGATCTCGAACGCCAGCCGGCGTGAGGACTCGTAGCCGCCATACACGGACGGATCGGCGGGCAGCCGGTCGCGCACCACGGTCTCGAGATGACTGGCCAGGAACTGCCGCGGATCCATGAGCCATCCGCCCGAGCCCATGATCTGGCCGTCGGGTCCGCGCAGCATGAGCCCCACGAACCAGCGGCCGCCGCCGCGCTGGTCATACACCAGCGGCTCGCCCTCGAGCATGAGCAGCGAGTAGTCGTTGAGCTGGTCGAGCAGCACGACGTGCGGGGGTCCGAGGTCGGTGCCGCCCGCCTGAAGCGCGGCGAGCAGCTCGCGCGGTCCGCCGCCCACGCGCGCCTCGTTCTCGGCGAGCGCCATCGAGCGCTTCATCTCGAGCAGCAGATCCTGCTCGAAAGCCTTCGCGACCTGCTTCGCCATGTAGCTGTTGTAGCGCACCGCCTGCTCCTCGACCGCGCGCGTGATGCCCACCGTGAGCGCCACGCCGAGGCCCGCCAGCAGCAGGGCGGGCAGCCCGACGCCGAAGCCGATGAGAAAGAGGATGCGGCGGTTGAAGCGGGTCGAGATCATGGGCTTGGGAAGCCTAGTCCCAAGCGCGCGGCGAGGCCAGCGGAGGGAAGTCGAAGGGCCGGCCCCGTGTGCGGGACCGGCCCTCGAGGCGCGCGATCCGCGGCCTCAAATCTTGGTGCGCGCGCTCGCCGCCTGCGCCATGGAATGCAGCTTGGCGACGATCGTGGGATCGGTGGATGTGACGAGCGTGAGGCAGCCGCCCTCGATGTTCACCACCTCGCGCGTGAGCTTGCCGCTCGCGGCCGCGCCGCGCATGGTCTTGCACTCGGCGCAGAGGTGGACGTGGTCACCGGCGGTGGTCCACGACGCGAGCCGCTCGTTGCGGTGACTGACCGCCGCCTGCACGGCCCGCACGCCGGCCGAGGATTCGGCCGTGTACATGTACATGACGCCGTTCTTGAGCTGGACGATCTGGACGTGGCCGCCGGCGCTGACGATCTCCTGCTCGCAACGCGCCATGTCGGAGCAGCCTTCACAGTCGGTGTGGAGCGTCTGGTCCGCCATCTTGACCAGGCCCTCGCCCTGGCACTGGACCGACTTGCTCGCGGTCGCGCTCTTGTTGCACGCGGAGCCGGAAGCCGCGGAAGCCGTGCAGTGATTCGCGCCGGCCGTGCTCGCGATCACCGCGCTGGCGGCGGAGCCGTGCGCGTAAGGGCAACCGCCCGACACCGCGTGAACCGCGCTCGCCGAGCCGTTCGCGTACGGGCACTGCGCGCCCGCGGTGGCGGGGACTGCGCCGCTCGCGTACGGGCACTGCGTGCCCGTGGCGGCGGTGGCCGAGCCGGTGCACGAGGCGGAAGCAGCCGACGCCGAACAAGAAGAATGCGCGGCGGCCGTAGCCGTCGCGCTCTTGTCACAGGCCTGCGCCAGGGAGGCGATGGCCGAAGCGGCGCACAGAGCAAAGGCGAACCAAACGAGTCGAGCGTGCTTCATGCCGCACCTCCAGTGTCGGACCTGCGCCATGGGGATGGCGTCGGGGGCAAGATGATCATCGGCCCTGAACCCAAAAATCGTGTCATCCGAGTGCGTGCGGAGTGTCAGGAAAGGGCAAATAAGCGCATTGGAGCCGCCGCACGGGCCGTGCGGCAGAAATCCATGGGGAGAGCCCCGATCGCGGTCCGGGGCTCGCCCGGCCCCAAGCGTTGACGAACCGGGGCGGCCTCCTTAACGTGCGCGGCTCGCCGCCCATGCCCAAGCGTAAGAACAAGAAGAAGTCCGGCCTCCCCTCGCTTCGCGTCGTCATGCTGCTCGCGGTCGGAGCCGCCATGGTCTTTCTCGCCGGCGAGGCGTGGCACCTCGCGCACTCGGATTCGGGGCGCGTGCTCCTCGCCGCCCGATTGGGATTCGGAGATCGCGCGCGGGTGCGCGACATCCTGGGCCGCGAGATCCGCCGCGCGCTCGCGGCCGCCGGGGTTCCCCCCGACAGCATTCGCGAGGGCGGCGTGACGGGCGATGCGGCGGCGACCTGGCGCGTTGGCCTGCGGAGCGACGCCTCCCTCATTCAGACCAATTACGCGCTCAGCGCATTCATGGCGAAGGCGGGCGCGCAGGTGTTGGAGGGCCGCGAGAACCTGGCGCCGGGCGGCGAGAGCGTGGTGACGCTCGAGATCGGATTCCCGCACCGTGTGGATCACGTCGTGCGCCTGGTGCGCGCGCGCGCGATGCGCGGCACGGCGGCGAAGCCCAACGCGCGCGTCGCGATCGTCCTCTACGGCTTCACCGAATCCCCCGCCGACGCGGAAGGCTGGCTCTCGCTGCCCGTGCCGTTCGCGGCGGCCATTCTGCCGGCGACAGGCGTGAGCGACCGCCTGTTTCGATCGGCGGCCGCGCACCAGCGCGAAGTGGTGCTGCATCTGCCGCTCGAGCCGCTTCAATATCCGCGCGTCGATCCCGGGCCCGGCACCGTGCTCGTGAGCCTGAGCGGCTCACGCGTCACGGCGCTCCTCAGGAAGCACCTCGATCAGGCGGGCAGCGTCGTGGCGGTCGCGAATCACATGGGATCGCTCGCGACGCAGGACATGACGGTGATGACGGCGATCTTCCGCGAGCTCAAGCGCCGCGGTCTGCCGTTCGTCCACCTGCGGCCGGCGGCGGGTGCGGTGTGCCGGTCGCTCGCTTCGAGCGTGGGTGTCATCTACCTCGAGCCCGACGCGGTGCTCGATGCCGAGCCGCGCGAGACGACGCGCGCGCTCGATCAGAGCTGGAGCGCGGCGCTCGCGCACGCGCGCGCTCGCGGACACGCGGTGATCTTTCTGCGTGCGACGCCGCTCCTCGCCGCCTGGTTGCCGGGCGTGACGGACGCCCGGCGCCTCGCGGGCGTGGATCTCGTGCCGCTCTCGGCGCTGATCGGGCGTCCCGTGAGGCCCTGAAGTTCCTTCTCCCTGGCACGGCATGCCGTTATGCTGCGCGCCATGGCGAATGGAGAGATCGCCCGCGCCCGCACGGCGCTGGCCACGGAGTGGCTGGTCGCGAACGGCCTCGGGGGCAGCGCCTCGGGGACCGGAAGCGGCGTCCCGAGGCGCCGCACGCAGGCGCTTCTCAACGCCGCGACGCCGCACGGCCGGCTGACCACGCTGCTGCTCTTTCTCGAGGAGCGGCTGATCGACGTGCGCGGCAGCTGGGATCTCGGCGAGCCGCTCGGCGTTCCGGGACCGCGGGCCGCGGGGCTCGCCACGCTGGAGTCCTTCCGCGTCGCGCCGGTTCCGGCGTGGCGCATTCGCGCCGGCGATGCCGTGCTCGAGAAGCGTGTGCTGGTCGTGCACGGCCACTCGGCGGTCGCGATCTCCTACCGGCATCTCTCCGGCCCGGCGGTGCGGCTCACGGTCGGCCCGCGCATCGTGAAGCGCGCGCCGTTCGCGCTCCAGCGCGAGACCAACGAGGCGCGCGGCGCGGCGCAGGGAGTGCCCGGGCGCGTGCGGATCGAGTGGGGCACCGAGGGCGAGGCGGTGACGCTGTGGCACAACGGCATGTTCTTGCCCGCCTGGCTGTGGAGGCGCGGCCTCGAGTATCCGTGGGATCTCGACGAGGATCTCGCCGCGGCGAGGGAGATGGCGCCCAAGCCGAAGCGCCGACCCGCGCGTGGCGAGGCCGCGGAGCAGGAGGAGGCGCTGGTGCCGGGCTGGATCGAGGGCGCGCTCGCGACCGGCCAGAGCCTGCACGTCGTGGTGGCGAGCGAGGACGATCTCTTTCGCCGCCTCGCGGCGGAGGAGCGTCTCGGCAGCCCGCCGCCGCGCTCGCTCGCGGCGTGCATCGCCGAGCTCGAGCGCGAGCGCGACGAGCGCGACAAGGCGCTTCAGCGCGCCATCTTGAGGGGCGCGGATTACACCGCGCGTCAGGCGGCCGCGGCGCACAACAGTCCGCTCTCGCGCTCGCGCGAGGCGCAGGTGGGCGCCGCCGATCGCTGGGCGCTGCCGCTCGGCCAGGCGCTTCACGCCGCGCTCACCCGCCGCGGCCAGCATCCCGCACTCATGGCGGCGCTGCCGGCGGCGACGCCCGACGCTGGCCATCCGCTGCGCGCGCTCGCGGCGTTCGTGTCGCTGCGCGAATTCGATCTCACGCGCGATCTCATCCGCGGCGTGGTGGAGTTCCTCGACGAGGGCCTCGCGCCACAGTCGTTCGACGCGAGCGATGGCACGCCGCGATACGGCGATCCCGAGCCCTCGCTGTGGCTGGTGGCCGCGGCCGAGCTCTACGTGCGGCGCAGCAACGACCTCGAATTCCTGCGCGAGCTGATGCTGCCGCTCGAGAGCGTCATGCACTTCTACCGCGCCGGAACGCGCAACCTGCGCGTCGGCGGCACCGGCCTCCTGGAATCGCTGGGTCCCTCGGGCTGGCGTGCGCGCGCCGATCACAACGCGCTCTGGTACCACGCGCTCGCGGCGATGGCACAGCTCGCGCGGCTCGGCGGGCGCCGCGAGAGCGGCGCGCTCTACCTCGCGTGGGCTCGCGAGCTGCACCTCGCCTACAACGAGCGCTTGTGGGACGAAGCGGCGGGCGAGCTCGCGGTCGCGGCCGAGGACGGCGCGCGCATCGCGGGGCTCGAGCCCTCGCAGATCCTGGCGGCGAGCCTTCATCCCAGCGTGCTCACGCCGGAGCGCGGACGGCGTCTCGTCGCGCGCGTCACGAGCGAGCTGTTCACGCCGTTCGGCCTGAGGCGCGAGGCGACATCGCCGCTCGTGCTGAGCTCGTGGCTCGGCCCTTACTACTCCGCGTACGTTCGCGTTCACGCGCGCGATGCCGCGGCGCTCTCCCGAGTGCACGACTGGCTCGAGTTGCTGCGCGAATCACTGGGCGGCGAGCACGTGCCGGGCGTGCCGGCGATCTTCCGCCTCGATGATGACGGTGGCACACGCGCGGGCGGCGTGTACTCGACCGCGGCGGCCGGCGAGCTGCTGCGCACCTGGATCGAGGACCTCGATCCCTTCGCCGCGCCGGCGGCACGCGCGCTCGGAGCCGCCCCGCTGCTGGTCTGAGGCGGCCGGCGCGGGAGGAGAGCCCGCTCCTCGGCGCCGCTCGCGCGGCGCGGCCCCCGCGCGTGCGGCTAGTGCGCTCCGGTATCGCGCGGCGCTGCGGCGCTCCCGCCGCCGAACAAGCGCTTGAGGAGATCGCTGCCCTTGATCTTTTTCAGGCTCTCCGCCACCGCCTGAACATCGAGCGGGTGCGCGGAGTCCCCGGCCGCGGGCGCGAGCGCGCGGCGCATCTGCTGCTCGATCGACGAGCCCTTGAGCCGTCCCGCGACCTCGTCGCCGAGCGCTCTCGCATCGAGCTCGACCCGCGGCTCGCGTGCCGAGCCGCTCACGTGAAAGCGCAGGTGGAGCCGCCCCGAAGCGTCGGCGAGCGCTCCCGCGGCGCGCGCGGCGTCGGCGCCGAGCGCCGCCACCTGCTCGGCCGGAATCACCGCGCCCACCTCGTAATCGAGCGCGCCGCCCAAGCCTAAGAGCCCGCTCGCGGTCCAGTCGCCGGCCTGCGAGTGCAGGGTGACGTTGCGCGTCGCGATCTGCCCATTTCGCACCTCGAACGGCAGATGAAGGTCGCGGAACGACAACTTCTCGAACGAGGGCACGCCCGTCATCTTCGCGATGGAGGTGAGCGCCGGGGTCGGCCCCAGCTCGCCGCTCGTCACCGCGGCGAGGCCGACCGCGGTCAGCGAGCGCGCGAGCTCCGCGGGTTGTGTGCCGGTGCCGGAGAGATCGATCGTGGTGTGGAGCCCCCCGCGCAGCAGTCCCTTGGCCGGCGTCCAGGCGGAGAGCAGCGAATCGGCCTCCACCGAGTCGGCGCGCGCCTTGATCGCGAAGCCGGGATGGGCGGGATCCCTGAGATCGAAGCGCGCGGTGCCGGCAATGCGGCCGCCGTAGCCCGCGAGCGTGAACGGTGAAACCGTGAGCGAGGTGGGATCGAACGTGACCGAGGCGCTCACGTTCTGCACGTCGAGCGGGCCGCGCTTCAGGCGCCCGAGCCGCACGCTTCCCGATCCCGCCGCGTTCGGGAGCAGCGTGGGGCCGGGTGTCGGCGGCAGCAGCTCGGCCAGATCGAGGTACGGCGAATCGAGCGTGAACGTCACGCGCGCGGGCGGCACGCGCCCCACCGGCCCCAGGAGCGCGAGCGGACGATCCACCGTGGCCTCGAGCGAGAACGAGGAGCGGCCGGCCGCGGCGCGCAGCGCATGCACCGCGGCCTGGGCGCGCGAGAACTCCACCTTGCCGTTCACGTGCTGCATCGGCTGGGGCAGCGAGGGCGATGTGACGCGCACCTCCTCGAGGGCCGCGCTGCCCGTGAGTACGAGATCGGCGGGGGTGCGCGCGGGACCCGAGCCCGCGACGTCGAACGTCACGCGGCCCGCGAGCCGGGCTCCGGGCGGCGCGACGAGGGTTCCGAGCGCGGCGAGATCGGCGGCCCCGGTCAGGTGAAAGTCCAGCACCGGATCCTGAAAGCGCGTCACGCGCACCGCGCCGTGAAACGGCTGATCCGCGACGCGCGCGGCGAGGTTCGTCACGTTGAGTGAATCGGGCGCGACACGGACATCGAGGATGAGCGCGCTCACGCCCGCCGGCGTGCCGGGGTAGCGAAACGCGGCATCGCGCACGGTCACCTGCCCGCTGATCGCGGGCGGATGCGAAGCCGTGAGCGGCCCGGTCATGGCGAGATCGAAGCTCACGCGCCCCGAGCCCGAAACGCCGTGGAGCGCGGCGACGTCGGCCGCGGCGGCGGCATCGAGCAGGGTGCCGAAGTCGAGGCCGTCGCTGTGCGCCTCGAGGTTCGCGAGCGCTCGCGCGCTCCCTAAGCCATCCACGACGCCGCGAAACTCGATCGTGGCCGCGCCCAGCGAGAACGCCAGCCGCTCGAGCGCGAGCCGGTGGCTCACCGCGTCGAACGTGCCCCGGTGCTCGATCACGAGCTCGAGCTTCGCGAGCCCCCGATCGAGCGGCGCCGCGCGTCCCGGCACGAGCGGGCCGCGCGCGAGACCCGAGAGCCGGGTGCTGCCGGAGGTCGCGATGCGCGATCCGCCCGCGAGCGCGAGCGAGATGCGGCTGTCCAAGTCGATCACCGTCCTTCGCGCGGCGCGCTCGTCGTCCACCACCAGCTCGCCGCGCACGATGCGCAGCGACTGGATCGCGACATCGAAGGGCGGCGCGCCCGCGCTCGTGGCCGGCGCGGCGGCGCGCGCGGGCGGATCCCAGTTCGTGGTGCCGTCGGCGTGGAGCACGAGGTGGAGGCGCGGCTCGATGAGCGCGACGCGACGCAGCACCAGGCGGCGCGCGATCAGGGCGAAGGGATCGAGGTCGAGATCGAGCGACTCGAGACGAAGCGCGGCGCCGCTCGCGAGGCCCGAGGCTTCCCCGACCGTGAGGCCGCTCAGGTGCGCGCGCACCGGCGGAAAGATCGAGACCGCGGCGCTCTCGAGCGCGACCTCGCGGCCGAGGACGGTCTCGAGCTCCGCGCGTGCGATCCGCTGAAGGCGCGCGGGCGGCAGCAGGATCTGAACAGCGAGCCAGGCCAGGACGGCCAGCGCCACCGCGATGCCGGCCGCGATCAGCCACGGCCGGACGGCCCGACGCGGCGCCTGGGGCGACTCCATGCCGGCCATTCTGCCACAGCGCCGCCCCAGGCAGCGCGCCGCCCAGCGAGCGGGCTTGTGCGCGGGCGGGGAGCGAGCCTAGATTTCTCGCGCATGATCCCCGCTGCCCTCGCTTGCCTTCAGCGCCAACGGTTGATCGCCGTGATCCGCGCCGCCGCGCCCGACGCCGCGCTCGGCGCCGCGCTCGCGGTCGCCCGCGGCGGCATCGAGCTGCTCGAGGTCACGTTCACCGTCCCCGAGGCGCCGCGCATCATGAAGGCCCTGAAGGATCGCCCGGGCGCGCGGGTGGGTGCGGGAACCGTGCTTACGCGCGATCAGGCGCGCGTCGCCATCGATGCCGGCGCGACGTTCATCGTGGCGCCGAATCTCTCGCTCGAGGTCGCGAAGGTCGCGCGCGCCGCGGGGGTCATGTACTGCCCCGGCGCCTACACCACGGGCGAGATCCTGGCAGCGCGCGATGCGGGCGCGCACGTCATCAAGGTCTATCCGGTCGGCGTCGCGGGCGGTCCGGATTACATCCGCGTCATTCGCGATCCGCTGCCCGGCGTGCCGATGCTGGCCGCGGGCGGCACGAACCTCGACAACCTCCTGCCGTTCCTGGAGGCGGGCTGCGTCGGCGTCGGTCTCGGCGCGGCGCTCGCCGATCCGGCGCTGGCCGCGTCGGGAGATTTCGCCGCGATCGAGCGGCGCGCGCGCGCGTTCCTCGAGCGCGCCACCCAGGCGGCGCCATTGCCTGCCCACCTGATCACGCAGTGAGGGCGCGCCGTCGCGTCCCGACGGGCCGCCGCTATCGTCGCGCGCTCTGGACCGGCGCGGCGGCGCTCGCGCTCGCGCTCCTCGCCGGCATCGCCCCGCGCCCCGCTCACGCCAACGCGGAGCAGTTCTCGACCTTCAGCGCCGAGCAGCAGGAAGACGACGACGAGGCCATCATGGATCACCTGCTCGCGCGCCAACCGCTCGCCTGGCGTGACGAGTGGGAGCGCTCCTCGATGGCGCTGCGCACCTCGCAGGGCTGCCTCACCTCCGGGCAGTGGATCGACCTCACGCAGCTCAAGCTCGAGACCGCGATGGGCAAGAAGGCGCGCTTCGGCCTCGTGCTCGATCAGCGCTACGACGACATCATGCAGTACAGCGACATCGCGCTGTCGTTCCGTTTTCCGATTCGCGCCGGCCGCATCCTCGCGGACTTCCATCCCTACTACGACAAGTCGCGGCAGGACTTCTCGCTCGGATGGGACACCGGTCCCGACACCTCGGCGTTCTTCCTGAACCTCACGTTCATGGTCGAGGACATGTTCAACAATTTGTGGGCATGGCGGCAGTCGCACGTGGGACAGGTGCCCGAGCCTTATTTGAAGCACCCCTATCTGCCCCAGTTCACGCTGATCAGCCGGCACGAAATCTGGCGGCTCGACCTCGGCGGCCGCTACCTCACGCCGTCGGTGAAGCAGGTGGCGGACGACGCGATCACCGGCATCCCGAACCTGTACGACCTGTGGGGCACGTACGGCTGGGCCGAGCTGAACGCGCACGCGGGCGGATTCGGCTGGCAGGCGCGCACCGACAACCTGCAGGCGCTGAGCACCACCACGCCGATCGACGGCTCGGCGGGCAATCATCTCGACTTTCGGCGCCAGTGGTCGGTCGAGGGCATGATCTCGCGCGATCTGTGGGCCAAGTGGAGCGCGCTCGCGCGCTACTTCTATCAGGAGCGCAGCGAGCAGTACGGCGAAGGGCTCGGCCCCGGGCGCTTCGGCGCGGTGGATCGCGTCTATCAGTTCGAGCTCGCCCGCGCGTTCTCTCCGGGCTGGAGCCTGCGCGCCGGCGGGCTCTACGACCGCCTCGGCTACGCGCACGAGGGCATCACGATGGCGGTGAGCGAGATCCGCAAGAAGGAATCGCGCGCCTACATCACGCTCGCGGCGCGCTTCGGCAAGGTGAGCCTCGAGGGCACCGAGGGGATCGAGCTCGACATCGAGCCCTACCCGGTCACATGGCACCACGACAAGGGCTTCCTCAAGCTCCAGACCACGTTCTAGCCGCGCCGGGCCTTCAGACAACGCCAGCAACGACGCAGCGTTGCGACGGCGCGTGGGTTGCAGAGGACCCCACCTCCCGCTACCCTGCCCGCTTCGGCTCGCGAGCCGCGTCCCTGGGACCGGGGGCGTTCGTCACTCGATCAGGAGAACCGCATGAGCGTCCGTCACCGATTCGCCGCGTTCGCGCTCGCCACGATGTTCATCGCGAGCTCGGCCGCGGCGGAGCCGCTCGGTTCCTACTTCACGCTCACGCCCTTCGCCGGGTACACCACGTTCGACAGCCGGCTGCTCTATCCGGGCTCGAATCCGCTCGATGACGACCTCTACGCGGGCGGCCGGCTGGGCTGGCAACCGAAGCGCTGGTGGGGAATCGAGGCCGCGGGCGGCTTCACCCCGACGCGCGCGTCGAACGGCGGCAACGAGGACGTCAGCTTCTGGCACGCCTCGGGCAACCTGGTCCTGACCCCCTACAAGGTCCGCGCCGGGGACGTGTTCGTGAGCGCGGGCTACGGTTACGCCAAGCTCTCGAGCACGGCGAGCGGCAGCGCGAGCCCGAACTACGGGACCACCGAACTCGCGGGCGGCGTGCACATCTGGATGACGGACATGGTCGGCCTGCGGCTCGAGGCGCGGAACGTCTCGTTCATGCAGAAGAGCCCGATCAAGTTCCTGTACAACAACATCGTCTTCGGCGCCGGGATCGAGTTCGCGCTGGGCTCGAAGGCGCGCGACACCGACGGCGACGGCGTTCCGGACAAGCTCGATCAGTGTCCGAACACGATCCACGGCGCGAAGGTGGACGCGAAGGGCTGCCCGATCGACAGCGATCATGACGGCGTCTACGACGGGCTCGATCAGTGCCCGAACACGCCGGTCGGTTGCAAGGTCGACTCGCTCGGCTGCCCGCACGACGCCGATGGCGATGGCGTGTGCGACGGGCTCGATCAGTGCCCGAACACGCCGAAGGGCGCGAAGGTGGACGCCAAGGGCTGCCCGATCGACTCCGACGGCGACGGCGTCTACGACGGGCTCGATCAGTGCCCGAACACGCCGCTCGGCTGCACCGTGGACTCGCTCGGCTGCCCGCACGATGCCGATGGCGATGGCGTGTGCGACGGCCTCGACAAGTGCCCGAACACGCCGGCCGGCGCCCAGGTCGACAAGGACGGCTGCCCGATCGAGGTGATCGAGAAGGAGACGGAGATGCTCGACACCGGCATGATCCGCCTCAACAACATCAACTTCGACACCGGGAAGGCGTCGCTTCTCGCCGAGGATTACGCGACGCTCGACGTGGTCGGCCAGGTGCTGACGAAGTGGCCGGAGCTCAAGGTCGAGATCGGCGGGCATACCGATTCACGCGGCTCCGTGGCGCGCAACCAGACGCTGAGCGAGCAGCGTGCGGATTCGGTGATGATCTACATCGAGCAGAAGTTCCCGACCCTGAAGCCCGACCAGATCGCCGCGAAGGGCTACGGGGCGACGCGCCCGATCGCGCCCAACAACAACAAGCTCAACATGGCGCGCAATCGCCGCGTGGAGTTCGTGGTGCTCAACAAGGACGTCTTGAAGCGCGAACTCGAGCGGCGCCGTCTGCTGCAAAAGAACGAGTCCGCCGCCCCCGATACGACGAAGAAGCTGGCGCCCATGCCGGCCGCGCCCGACACAAGCATGAAGCTCGCGCCGAAGCCGGCGGCGCCGGATACGACCAAGAAATAGCCGCGAAACGACTTGCGGGGGGATGCCGGATCCACGGCGTCCCCCCGCGCCGCGTCTCACGCGGCTTGCCGGGGGAGCGGGCCTTGGCTATCGTCCGCGACATCGCCCCCGTGTCGGCATCCTTGCCCCGCATCGCGCCTCACCCGCCGCTCCATGGAGCTCCTCATGAAAACGCGTGCGCTTGGAATCTCCGCGCTGATCGTCGCGCTCGCCACGCCGGTGCTGCCCGCGATCGTGCTGGCGGCCGACGCCGAGCCTCACTGGCTGGTGGCGCCCTTCGCCGGCGTCACGGTCTTCAACAACCACTTCGGCCAGTACGCCGCCGGCAATGCGAATGTGAAGGCAGATGACAACATCAACGCCGGCGGCCGGATCGGCTACGTGTGGTCGAGCGGCCTCGGGTTCGAGGGCGTGGGCGGCTGGACGCCGACCAAGCTCAAGGACAACGTCGCGGGCTCGTCGGCCGACATGACGTTCTATCACCTGTCGCTCGACCTCATGTACGAGCCGGTGCTGGGCAAGTGGGGCGGCCCCTACCTCGCGGCGGGCGGCGGCTACATGAACACCACCACCTCGAACGTTTCCCCGGCCGGCTCGATCGGCTTCCCGAGCTCGGACAAGGCGGATCACCTGAATCAGGGCCTGTTCGATGGCGCGGCCGGCTGGTCGTTCACGGTCGGCGAGCACATGGCGCTGCGGCTCGAGGCGCGCAATCTGCTGTGGGTGCCGAAGAAGGCCAGCGACGCCAAGCTCAATTATCAGGTCTACGGCGCGGCGCTCGAGTTCCACTTCGGCGGCAAACCCAAGGATTCGGACGGCGATGGCGTGCCGGACAAGAAGGACAAGTGCCCGAACACGCCGATGGGCGCGAAGGTGGACGCGAACGGCTGCCCGATCGACTCCGATGGCGACGGCGTTCCGGATGGCATCGATCAGTGCCCGAACACGCCGAAGGGCGCGAAGGTGGATGCCAAGGGCTGCCCGATCGACTCGGATGGCGACGGCGTTCCAGATGGCATCGATCAGTGCCCGAACACACCGAAGGGCGCGAAGGTGGACGCCAAGGGCTGCCCGATCGACTCCGACGGCGACGGTGTTCCGGATGGCATCGATCAGTGCCCGAACACGCCGGTCGGCTGCACCGTGGATTCGCTCGGCTGCCCGCGCGATTCCGACGGCGATGGCGTGTGCGACGGCCTCGACAAGTGCCCCGACACGCCCGCCGGCGCCAAGGTCGACAAGGACGGCTGCCCGATCGAGGTGACGGAGAAGGAGACCGAGCTGCTCGATACCGGCGCGATCCGTCTCAACGACATCAACTTCACGACCGGCAAGGCGGACCTCCTGCCCGAGGATTCCGCGACGCTCGACGTGGTCGGACAGGTGATGATGAAGTGGCCGCAGCTCCAGATCGAGATCGGCGGTCACACCGACAATCGCGGCGGGGCGGCGCTCAATCAGAAGTTGAGCGAGGCGCGCGCGAACGCGGTGCTCAAGTACCTGCTCGACAAGTTCCCGACGCTCCAGGCCGGTCAGTTCACGGTCATGGGCTACGGGCTCACGAAGCCGCTGGTGCCGAACACCAACGACCTCAACCGCGCCAAGAACCGCCGCGTCGAGTTCACGGTGCTGAACAAGGAAACGCTGAAGAAGGAAGTGGAACGCCGCAAGCTGCTGCAAAAGTAGCTCGAGCCCACGCCAGGGGCGCGGCCGACGTGAGCCGCGCCCCTTCCGTTTGTGGTAAGAATAGCGGTCTCGAAATCAGACCCGCGTCGAGCCGGCGCCCTCGTTCCGGCCGCGCCAGGAGCCCGCCATGAAGACCGCCACCTCGAATCTCACCGACAGCGAAATCCAGGAACTGATCGACGTCCGCCGCGACCTTCACCAGCATCCCGAGACCGCGTTCGAGGAGGTGCGCACGTCGGGCATCGTGGCCGAGCGGCTGCGCGCGCTCGGACTCAAGATCCGCACCGGCGTCGGGCGCACCGGTGTGATCGCGACGGTGGCGGGCGGCAAGCCCGGCAAGACCGTGCTGCTGCGCGCCGACATGGACGCACTGCCGATCCAGGAGGAGAACGAGGCCTCGTATCGCTCGCAGACGCCCGGCAAGATGCACGCGTGCGGCCACGATTGCCACACCTCGATCCTGCTCGCGGCCTCGAAGCAACTGGCGAAGAACGCGGCCGCGATGAAGGGCAACGTGCGGCTGTGCTTCCAGCCGGCCGAGGAAGCCGGCGGCGGCGCGCTCGCGATGATCGCGGACGGCGTGCTCGAGGGCCCGCGCCCCGACGCCGCGTTTGGGCTGCACGTCTGGCAGGACCTCGACCTCGGCAAGATCGGCGTCACGCCGGGCCCGTGGATGGCGGCGGTGGACGATTTCACGGTCACGCTGCACGGCCGCGGCGCTCATGCCGCCGCGCCGCACCAGGGCGTGGATCCGGTGGTGTGCATGGCGCACGTGATCGCGGCGCTCCAGAGCATCGCGAGCCGCACGACCGATCCCCTCAAGGAAGTGGTGGTGAGCGTCACACAGCTCAGGGCCGGCAGTGCGTTCAACATCATTCCCGAGAGCGCCTGGATGAACGGCACCGTTCGTGTGTTCGACGACGCGGTGTGGGCCGCACTGCCCGGTCAGTTCGAGCGCATCGTCAAGGGCGTGGCCGAGGCATTTGGCTGCCGCGCCGAGATCCAGTACCAGCGCTACAACAAGCCGACCGTGAACGACGCCGGCATGTGCCGCTTCGCGCGCGAGGCCGCGATCGAGCTGGTGGGCGAGAAGAACGTGCTGGACGACGTGCGCACCATGGGCGGCGAGGACTTCTCGTTCATGCTCGCCGAGGTGCCGGGCGTGTTCATCGCGGTGGGATCTCGCAACGAGTCGCGCGGGCTTCACTACGGCCACCATCATCCGCGCTTCGATGTGGACGAGAGCTGCCTCGAGCTGGGCGTCGAAGTGCTCCTCAAGACGACGCGAAAGTTCCTCGAAGCATGAGCCCGGCGGCCGGGCGGCGCGCCGCGGGCGCCGTGGCGCTCGTGGTGGCGGCGCTGGTCGTCGCGGCGCTCGCGCGCGCCGAGTGGCAGCAGCCCGATCCCAGCTACAAGGACGCGCAGCAGGCGCTGCGCGAGGCTCAGCGCGACACGCTCGGTCAGGGGGGCAACGCGGCGCGGCTCGATTCGCTCGCGGTCGCGCACCTGCGGCTCGCGCACCTCGTGGATGCGCGCCGGTTGTTCGAACGCGTGCTCGCGGCCGCGCCCGACGATCCCGCGGCGCACGCGGGGCTCGGCAAGCTCGCGCTCTTCGAGGACCATCCGGCGCGGGCGGAGAGCCTGCTCGAGGGCGGACTGATCGGCGACGATACCGCGCCGCACGACCTGCTCGCGGCTCGCATCCGGCTCGGCCGCTATGCGGACGCCGCCGTGCTCGCGGACTCGCTCGACCTCGCGGCGCGCGCCGAGATGCTGCGCCGCATGGCCGAGGACAGCACGTACGTCCTCTCCGGTGACCGCGAGGCCAAGGTCACGTTCCGGCGCCTGTCGCCCGCGCCGCTCGTCAGCGTCAAGCTCAACGGCCAGAGCGTGCTCATGGCCGTGGACCTGGGCGCCGGCGATCTCATGCTGGACGACTTCGTCGGGCGCCAGTGCAAGATCCAGCTGCTCAGCGCGAGCGGCCAGGTGCCATGGGACGGCATTCAGGTCACGGCCCGCAACGCGATGGTGAAGCGGCTCGAGATCGGCGGCATCAAGATCGACAACGTCCCGGGCGCGGTGCTGCCACTGCGGCGCTGGGGCCTCGCGGTCGATCCGGACGGCGAGCGGATCGCGGGCGTGATCGGCGCGAACGTCCTGCGACACTTCATGCCGGTGCTCGACTTTCGCGGCGGAAGGCTCGAGCTCTACCCCGCGTCGACGCCGCCCAGCGCCAATCGCGGCACGCCGCGCATTCCGTTCGAGATCTGGGGCGAGAGCGAGCTGATGGTGTACGGCTCGATCGAGGGCGGCCGGCGGATGGGAATGCTGGTCACCACCGCGGTCCCCGAGTGCGGCATCGCCGCGCCGCCCGAGGTGTTCGAGGAGCTGGGAATTCAGCCCGGCATGATGTCGCGCGTGATCAAGAGCTCGGGCACGAGCCTCTCGGGAAATCCGTGGGGACAGCTTTCGGCCTCGGTCACCGTGGGGCCGATCTCGCGCGACAAGGTGATGGGCTGGTCGGGCGCGATGGCATCCGGAGAACTCTGGCGCCACGGCGTGCGGCGCGACGCGATGATCTCGGGTGACTTCTTCCGGGGCTATCGCGTCAGCGTGGACTGGACGAAGCGCGAGCTGCTGTTCGAGCAGGACTAGCGGCGCTCGGGGGGCGCTCGGCCGCGCCGGGCGCGCGATCGGTCCCGACGAGCACACCGTGGACCCGGACGCCCGCCGCGTGCTCATACACGAGGCGCCCGCCGCGATATCCCGCAACGCCCACCAGAATCGCGGCCGCGACCTGTAGCGCGAGCGCGAGAGCGCCGGCCGGCGCGCGCAGCGGGCCGGGGCGAGCCGCCAGCGCGCGCACCACGACCGCGCCGATCGCGAAGCCGAGGGTGAGCTTGCCGGCGTCCTCGTGCTGTTCGAGCGGTGAATCGGCGACGCCCTGATGCTCCGCGGCATCCCCGGCCGCGTTGCCGGTGATCACCGCGGCGGCCGCCCCGAGCGTTCCGATCACGAGCAGCGCCACCGCCGCGCGCCGCCACCATTCGGCGTCCAGCGCGCGGCCGACGAGCTCGAACACCAGCGAGACGATGAGCAGCGTCACCGGTGTGTGCACGATGAGGGGGTGAAGCGGCAGGGACGACATCGATCCTCCTCGCGGGGGCACGGCGAGACCCCGGCCGCGGAGGGCGGCCATGGGCCCAGCATGCACCCATCGGGCGATTTGCTCCATGCTCCTTTGTGAGAATGGCCGGGACCGGTTGGCGCACACTGAACTTCGGGTTCGGCGTCACCAAACTCGGGGTCTGCCGCGCCCATTTCCGGTGCCGAAGATGCGCGCCGCGCTTGGCGCGCGAGATGGGGCGGTTTAGACTCGGGGCATGAAGATCGCCTACCACGTCATGTCGTCTCCGGTTGGCCTGCTGTTCCTGGCGCGCACCGAGGCCGGACTCCGCTACTTGCATTTCATGGACCGGCGGAGCTTGAAGCGCACGATCGCGGCGTTCGAGCCCGAGAATCCCGGCGCGCAGTGGAGTCCGTCGCTGCTCGGCCTCAAGCCGTTCGTGGATCAGCTCGAGCAGTACTTCTCGGGCGATCGCACGTCGTTCTCGCTGCCGCTCGATCTCGCGGGCTCCGACTTCCAGCGCCAGGTCTGGGGCGCGCTGAGCACGATCCCCTACGGCGAAACGCGCAGCTATGCAGAGATCGCGCGCGCGGTCGGTCAGCCGCGCGCGGCGCGGGCGGTGGGGCTAGCGAACCACCAGAACCCGGTCGCGATCATCGTTCCCTGCCACCGCGTCGTGGGGGCGGGCGGCGCGCTGGTGGGATACGGCGGCGGACTCCAGCGCAAGCGCTGGCTGCTCGATCACGAGGCGCGCTTCGCGCCCCCCGTTGGCCGGACGCGCGAGTTGTTCGCCGCCGAGCGCGCGGGCGGTGCGCTGGTCGCCGCCCCGGTGCCGGCGGCGTCGGAGCGTCCGGCACGCGGCCCGGCCCGCGGGCGCGCGACGCCGGCGGGCGCGGTGGCCGGGACCGCGCGCATCTCGCGCAGCATCGCGCAGCGCCGCCGCGAGCGCTCGCTCTCGATCTCACCGGGCACCACAGCTCCGCGCCCCGCGCGCGGGGTCGCTCCCTCCGCTGGTCCTCGCGCCACGACTTCCGCGCGCGCGACCCCGCGGCGCCGTCGCGACTAGCTTCCGACAACCTTTCGAGGCCCCCATGCGCCCGCCAGTGTCGTCACGCCCGCTTCGTCTCCTCGTCGCTGCCCTTGCCCTCGCCGCCACGTTCGCGCCATCGCGCGCCGGCGAGGTGCGCGTCAACATCACCGGCACCACGCTCACGGGATCGTTCAGCCCGCGCACGATCAACTGCAATGCCGGCGACCACGTGGTGTTCGTGTGGTCCAGTGGCGAGCACACCTCGACCTCCGGCGACAGCAGCACGGGAACCGCCGACACGCCGAATCACTGGGACACGCCGATCATGATCACGACCGGCACCAACACGCCGGCGTTCAGCTGGCACAGCACGGTGCCGGAAGTCGTGCCGTTCTTCTGCGCGCTGCACGCCCCGCCGATGGCGGGACACGTGTTCGTGGGATCGGGCATCGCGGTCGCGGACTTCCGTCTCTCGGAGGTGCAGTACAACGAGGCGTCCGGCTTCGACAAGATCGAGATCACGAACCTCGGCACCGTGCTCGGAGATCTCGGCCGCTACCGCATCGCCGCCGGCGCCACCGCGGTCGGCATCGCGGTCACGAACGTGCCGCTCTCGCCCGGCGCGACGCTCACGATCCACACCAACGAGAGCGGCACGAACACCTCGACCGACATGTACCTGCCCGCGATCGGGCCACTCGGAGGCGCCGCGGGCTCGGTGGCGCTCTACGCGCCGAATACCGTGAACACCGCGCTCACCGATCCGACGCAGGTCATCGACTTCGTCGAGTGGGGCTCGGGCGGCCAGGTGAACGAGGCGACCGCGGTGGCCGCGAGCGTCTGGACGGCCGGCGTCGCGGCTCCGCTCGTGGCGGTCGGGCACTCGATCGAGTTCTGCGGCAGCGCGGCGCAGCACGCGGGCGCGTGGTTCGAGAGCACGCCGTCGTTCAGCGGCGCTCCCGGCAACTGCGGCGTCACCCCGGCGCGCGCGACCACCTGGGGCCGCATCAAGACGCTCTACCGCTGACGCGACGCGCGCGCGAAGTGATCGAAGCCACGCGCCACGATCCGCCGCCGTGAGCCGCCCTCGCTCCTCACGAACACGGCTCCGGCGCTCCCGCGCTGGAAGCGCCCGATCCAAGCGAGCGGCGTGCGCGTCGCGTGCGCGAGGCTGAGGACGCGCGCGCGCCGAGCGGGCGCGATCGCCAAGATGAGCTCGTAGTCGTCGCTCGGCGCGAGCGCGGCGGCGAGCGCGGCGTCCGTGGGCCACGCGCACGCGTCCAGCTCGGCGCTCACGCCGCTCGCGCGGGCGAGGTGCGAGAGATCCGCGGCGAGGCCATCCGAGAGATCGATGGCGGCGCGCGCGAGCCGCCCTTCGGCGAGCGCGGCTGCAAACGAGGCGCGCGAGCGCGGGTTGACCCATGCGGCGGCGAGCGCGCGATTCATCCGCCCCGCGTTCGCGAGCCGCGCGAACGAGCCGGCACGGCCGGGAGCGCCCGTCACCGCGATCCAGTCGCCGGCGCGAGCACCGTCGCGCGCGAGCACGCGCCCGCGCCGCAGCTCGCCGATCAGCGTGAGGCTCAGCCACTCGGGCCCGCTCACGCGGCAGAGGTTGCCACCCACGAGCGCCGCACCCGCGCGCGCGAGCGCGCGGGCCAGCGCACGCTGCGAACGCACGAGCCGCGCCGCGCCGTCCGCGCGAATGCCCGCCGACAGCACGGCCCAGCGCGGCCGCGCGCCCATCGCGGCGAGATCGCTCACGTTCGCGGCGGCGAGCCGCGATCCCACCGCCTCCGCGAGACGCTTGCGGAGCGCCGGCAGACGCCCCCACGCGCGCGCGAAGTGGCGGCCCTCGACGATCGCGTCGGTGGTGATCACGAGGTCGCCGCCGCCGGGCCGCACCACCGCGGCATCGTCCCCCGGGCCGATCACGGTGCCGCGGCCGCGCGGGAGCTTCGCGATCAGCCGCGCGATCAGCGCGAACTCGCCGCTCGGGCGACCGCGATCACGCCGCATCGCGATCCCGCTTCTCGGCCGAGAGCGGCACCAGCACGAGGAAGCTCGCCGCGGCCGCGAGCGCGAGCGCCGCATCCACGCCGAACGTGACGCGCGCGCCCAGTCGCTCCCACAGCAGCCCGGCCACGATGCTGGCCGGCAGGAGCGCGAGGCCGACAACGGTGTAATAGGCGCCAAAGGCTGTGGCGCGCCGATCGGCCGGGGTCAGATCCGCCACGAGGCTGCGCTGCTGCCCCTCGACCAGCGCGCTGTGGAGGCCTAGCACCGACAGCGCGAGCGCGGCGGCGAGGCGCTGGTGTGTGGCGCCCAGCAGACCGTACGCGAGCGCGTAAATGAGATAGCCGCCGAGGATGAGCGGGCGCCGTCCGAAGCGATCCGAGAGCCCGCCGAGCGGCAGCGCGAGCAGCGCGAAGATCACGTTGTAGCCGAAGTACACCAACGTCACCTGGCCGGGGCTGAAACCGACGTCGCGCTGGCGGAGCAGCACGAACGCCATGCTGCTGTTGCCGAGCTGAAAGATCGCGTCGGCGAAGAGGAAGCGCTTGAGCGGGGCGCCGAGCGCGCTCCACTCGCGCGCCAGCGAGCGGCCCGCTGCGGGCTGGTGTCGCGGCGAGCGCACGAACAGGATCAGCACCAGCACCGAGATCACCGCCGGCACCACCGCCACCCCGAACACGCGGCGGAAGTCCGCGGGGTGCCGCGTCAGCAGCGCGAACGCCATCAGCGGCCCGATCGCGGCCCCCAGCGTGTCCATGCTGCGGTGGAAGCCGAACGCGCGCCCGCGATGCTCGGGCGCAGCGGAATCCGCGAGCAGGGCGTCGCGCGGCGGGCTGCGCAGCCCCTTCCCCACGCGCTCGATGAAGCGCAGGCCCAGCACCGCCGGCCACGCCGTCGCGCCCACCAGCCCGGCCTTCGCCACTACCGAGACGCCGTAGCCGAACACGATGAACGGCTTGCGCCGTCCGACACGATCGGAGAGCCAGCCCGAGGCGATGCGCAGGATGGAAGCGGTGCTCTCGGCCACGCCCTCGATCATCCCGAGGCTCGCCATCGAGGCGCGAAGCGTGACCGTGACGAAGATCGGCAGCACCGGGATGATCATCTCGCTCGAGACGTCGGTGAGCAGCGACACGACGCCGAGCGCGGCCACGTTGCGAGTAATGCCCGCGAGCGGTCCGTGGGCGGCCGCGGAATCGGGCGCGGGCGCGGACGGCGGTGCGGGCGTGCTCACGGCCGCGAGCCTAGCACAGCGCGCGCGGCCTCCGGCTCACGGGATGGGCCGCACCTCGAGCGTTCCGAGCCCTGAGAGCGCCGCGCGCGCCGTGTCGGGATTCGCGACCACCAGGATCTTCAAGTGGTCGACATCAAAGTACGAGCGCAGCACGCGCCGCACGTCATCGAGCGTCACCGCCCCGACGTGCGCGTCGTAGGTCTCGATCGTGGCCGGATCGAGCCCATAGAAATCCACGTCGAGAAGCGCGCGGGCCAGCGCGCCCGGGGCCTGGAGCCCGAGCGCGTGCTGGCTGACGAGGTAGCGCTTCGCCTTCTCGAGCTCCTCGGCGCTCGGCCCCTCCTCGATCAGCTGGTGCGTGACGCGCAGCGTCCCGTCGATGGTGCGGCGCAGCGTGCCGTTGCGCGTCGACGTGCTGATGTCGAACGTTCCGGCGTCCCGGTACATGCGAAAGCCGCTCGAGATGTCGTAGGTCAGGCCCTGCTCGACGCGGATCGCGTTGACGAGCCGCGACGTGAATCCGCCGCCCAGGATGACGTTGCCAACCGTGATCGGGAAGTAATCGGGATGATTGCGCGCCACGCCGAGCGAGATCATGCGGATCTGGCACTGTGTCGCCTCGGGCTTCTCGAGCACGCGCAGCTCGCGGCCGGCGCTTGGCGCGGGCGGCGCGATCGCGGGCGTCGCGGCCGGCGCCGCGGGCGAGCGCCAGTCCTCGAAGCGCTTCTGCAGATCGGCGAGCAGCGCGGCCGCATCCACGTCTCCCACCACCGCGAGCAGCGAGGTCGCGGGCGTGACGTGCGCGGCATGAAACGCCACCACGTCGTCGCGGGTGAGCGAACCGACCGACTTTTCGCTGCCCGACACCGGATGCCCGAGCGCGCTCGAGCCGAACGCGAACGCGAGCGCACCGTTGTCCGCGACCGTGCCGGGGTCGTCGCGATCGCTCGCGATCGACGCCAGCGCCTCGCTCCTTCCGCGCGTGAACTCATCGGGCGGGAACGTGGGCTGGACGATGACGTCGTGAAAGAGCTCGAGCCCGGTCGGGAGATCGCGCGACAACACCTCGCACGTCACGACCAGCTGTTCGGCGCCGGCCGAGGCGTCGAGCGAGCCGCCGATGGACGCGATGTCCTCCGCGAGCTGCCGCGCGCCGCGGGGCCCGGCGCCCTCGGTCATGAGATCGGAGGTGAGTCCGGCGAGTCCTTCGCGCCCGGGTGGATCGAGCGCGGAGCCGGCGTGCGCCACGAGGCGCAGGTTCACGACCGGCAGGCGATGAGAGGGCACGATCAACACCTCGAGCCCGTTCTTGAGTCGTGCGCGGGTGACCGGCGGGCCCGCCGCGGCCATGGCGCCGGTGTTCGCCGCGCGGGCCGCCCCGGCCGCGGGGGGCCCCAACGCCACCGCCAGCAGGAGCGCCAGAGCGCCGATCGCCCTCATCGCGCCGCCTCGCCGCTCTCGGGCGTCGGCACCAGCACCGCGATCGTGCGCCGCGCGGGATCGAACAGCCGCTCGGCCGCGCGGCGGCAATCGGCCGCGGTCAGCGAGCGATAGCGCGCCTGCACCTCGAACATCGCGCGATAGTCGCCGTAGACCGCCTCGTAAAACGCCAGCTCCTCGGCGGCGCCGCTGTTGGTCTCGAGCATGCGGATCCACTCCGCCTCGAGTTGATGCCGCGTCTTCTCCATCTCGTGCTCGTCGGGCCCGTGCCCGCGCATCACCTCCAGCACCGAGTCCACCGCGGCGATGCCCTCCGCGGCGCTGTGGCCGGGCTTCATCTCCACGTCGATCTCGAACAGCCCGGGATTCAGGTGGGTCTCGAAGCGGGTGGTGGCCGAAAGCGCGATCTGCCGCTCGTAGACCAGCGCCTGATAGAGCCGTGAGGACTCGCCCTCGCCCAGGATCGAGGCCAGCATGGTGCAGGCATTGAGCGCGCTGTCGCGCACGCCCGGCGCCTTGTAGCCGATCTGGAAGGACACCGTCTCGGCCGGATAGCGCACCTCGGCGCGCCGCTCGCCCCGCTGCTCGGGCTCCGAGTCCACCGGCTCGGGCGGCGGGTCTTGCCTCGGGATGGCGCCGAAGTACGCGCGGATGCTGTCGAGCGCGGCGCGCGAGCTGAAGTCCCCGGTGAGCACGACGACGCAGTTGTCGGGCGCGTAGTGAACGCGGAAGTACTCCTGCATCTCCTCGCGCGTGATGCGGTTGAGGTCGCCCATCCAGCCCACGACCGGCCAGTGGTAGGGCGAAGCGTCGAACGCCGTGGCATAGAGCTGCTCGTTCAGCATGCCGGGGATGTCATTGTCGGTGCGCAGGCGGCGCTCCTCCTTCACCACCTCGATCTCGCTACTGAGTTGCTCCGGCAGCAGCGAGAGCGACGCCATGCGGTCGGAATCGAGCAAGAGCGGCACCCCGAGGCGATCGGACGCGATCTCCTCGTAGTAGGCGGTCGCATCCTGGTCGGTGAACGCGTTCGAGTCGCCGCCGTTGGATTCGAGGATGCGGTCGTAGATCTTGGGCGGAACGTTCTTCGAGCCGTTGAACATCATGTGCTCGAAGTAGTGCGAGATTCCCGTGATGCCCGGCGCCTCGTTGCGCGATCCCACCCGGTACCACTGCCAGAACGCCACGGCCGGGACGCTGTGGTCCTCGTGCAGGAGCACGATGAGACCGTTCGCCAGCGCCACGCGCTGGACGGGGTAGCGCTCCGCCGTGAACGCCTCTGCGGCCGGCGGCGGCGCCGCGCGCGCGGCGTCCTTGCGAGCGGTGGCAGCGGTTTGCGATGCGGGCGCGAGCGCGAGGACGCAAACGAGCGAGGCGCAAACGAGCGAGGCGGAGCGGCTCACGAACATCGGGCCTCCAGTCCCATGACGGCCCCGGCGGATGCGAAAGGGCGCGCCAGTCTAGGGGCGCGGACCGCCTCCCATCAAGCGCGCCCGCGGCCGTGCTAGCTTCCGATTCATGAGCCCGCACACACCGCGAACGCGGCCCGACGACGATGCGCTCGAGCGTCTCGCGCGCGAGTGCGACATCACCGCGTACCGCTCCTCCGGGCCGGGCGGACAGAAGAAGAACAAGACCGAGTCGAGCGTTCGCGTCGTTCATCGCGCGAGCGGGATCACGCGCGTCGCGACCGAGAGCCGCTCGCAGTGGCGCAATCGGCGAGCGGCGCTCGAGCGTCTCTGGCAAACGCTCGCCGAGCGGCGGCGCGTGCGCAAGGCCCGCATCCCGACCGCGCCCGGCGCCGGCGCGGTGGAGCGCAGGCTCGAAGCCAAACGGCGCGCCGCGACGCGCAAGCGGCTGCGGCGGCTCGAGCGGGAGGATTGAGGGCGAGGCGCTGCGGCGGGAGTGACTGCGCCGCGGCCGCTACGTGCGGCCGAAGTCGTCCTCGCGGTGGGGAGCCGAGCCCGGCTTCGCGGAGGCTGCAGCCGCGGTTTCCGCGTGGTGCTTGATGATGCGGGCCTCGGCGATGAACACCACCTCTTCGGCAATGTTGGTGGCGAGATCCGCGACGCGCTCGAGATTGCGCGCCACGAGGATCAGCTCCATCGCGCGCGTGATCGAGCGCGGATCCTCGATCATGAACGACACCAGCTCGCGGAAGAGCTGCCGGTTGAGCGCGTCCACCTCGTCATCGCGCCGCACGAGCCGCCGCGCGGTGTCCGCATCGAGGTGCACGAACGCATCGAGCGCCTCGTGTAGCATGCCGCCGGCCAGGATCGCCATGCGCGGGATGTCCACGAGCGGCTTCAAGGGCGGATCCTCGATCAGCTTGAGCGAGCTGCCCGCGATGTTGACGGCGTGATCGCCGACCCGCTCGAGATCGTTCGAGATCTTGAGCGCCGCGGTCAGGAAGCGCAGATCGGTCGCCATCGGCTGCTGCAACGCAAGCAGCGCCACGCAGCGCTCGTCGGTCTCGATCTCGAGGCGGTCGATGACGTGGTCGTCCGCGATCACCTCGCGCGCCAGCGCGGGATCGCGGCGCTTGAGCGACTCGATGGACTTCTGCACGATGCGCTCGGCATGCCCGCCCATCAGCAGCAGGTGGGACTTGAGCGCGTCCAACTCCTGGTCGAAATGTCGTTCCACGACTCGTCGCTCCAGCGTGCCGCTCATCCGAAGCGCCCGGTGATGTAATCCTCGGTGAGCTTCTGACTCGGCCGGGTGAACAGCGTCGAGGTGTCGTCGACTTCGATCAGGCGGCCCTCGAGCATGAAGGCGGTGCGATCGGAGATGCGCGCCGCCTGCTGCATGTTATGCGTCACCACCGCGATGGTATAACGCGATTTGAGCGCCAGCGCCAGCTCCTCGACGCGCGCGGTCGCGGTCGGATCGAGCGCCGAGGCCGGCTCGTCCATCAGGATCACGGTGGGCTCGATCGCGAGGCAGCGCGCGATGCAGAGCCGCTGCTGCTGTCCGCCCGAGAGCGCGAGCGCCGAGCGGTGCAGGCGGTCGCGAACCTCGTTCCAGAGCGCGGCGCTCTTGAGGCTCGCCTCGACCCGCCCCTCGAGCTCGCTGCGCGACTTGATCCCCAGCAGCTTGAGGCCGAAGGCGACGTTGTCGAAGATGCTCTGCGGAAACGGATTGGGGCGCTGGAACACCATGCCGACGCGGCGCCTCAAGTCCACGACATCGGTGCCGGGCGCGAGCACGTTGCGCCCGCCCACGAGCAGCTCGCCCTCGGTCCGCACGCCCGGGATCATGTCGTTCATGCGGTTGAACGAGCGCAGCAGGGTGCTCTTGCCGCAGCCCGAGGGTCCGATGATGGCCGTGATGCTGCGCTCGGCGATGGTGAGCGAGACGCCGTGCAGCGCGTGGTGCGCCCCGTAGTAGAGGTGATAATCGCGCGCCTCGAGGGCCGCCGCGGCGCCGGCGCGATCCACGCGGGCCGCATCGGGCGCCTCGCCCGCTCTCGGCTCGTTCCCCGGCTCTCCCGCCCTCTCGGAGGCGCCGAGCGGCCGCCTCATCAGGTCGGGGCTTGCGGGATCGAGGCCTTGTCGAGGGGGTGCGCTCACGGTCACGATCAGCTCCTCAGGGTACGGAGTGGCGAACCGGAAGGACCTCCACTCGAGGGAGCAGGAAGGATCCAGCCGGACGGACCAGCCTATCCTGGGGAGGATTGCCGAAAGGTGACGCCGCCGTTACCGGGCTGTAACGGCGCTCCACCCTCACCGGGTGGCCGGAACGGCCGGCCCGGTCCTGCGCCGCGAGCGCCGCGCGAGGACGGCGCGCCGGCGCGAGCCCTCGAGCACGTCGAAATAGTCGAAGCCCGCGGCCCGCACCGCCCCCTGCCAGCTTCCGAAGAGGCGGCGAGCACGCGCGTAGAGCGGCGCTTCGGTCAAGTGGATGCGGAACAAGCCGGCCTCGCGCCCGGCCAGCTGGCGAATGCGCTCGAGCACCGCCTCGGGAGGCATGTCGAGCGGCCGGCCGCGACGGCGACTGCGGCCGGGGGCGGTGGGCCGATTTTCCGGGCTGCGCGGCTCTGCGAGCATCAGCCCGCCGGTCTCTTCGAACGAAGGCTTCATTCAGTCTCCGCGTTTGGGGTGCGGCCGACGAATGCCACGCGAACGTGCCGCATTCTCCCGCGTTGCCGTTACCGGGGCGTGAACGGTGGGTGAACGGAGCGCGAAATCAGCCGCTTGCCGATGCTACTCTCGGGCAGGCCGCCCGGCACCCGCGAGGAACTGCACGTGCGTATCGCAGCCATCGACATCGGCACCAACTCCATCCACATGGTGATCGCGGAGGCGCGTGGCGCCGCCGCGTTCGACGTGGTGGATCGGGAGCGCGAGGTCACCCAGGTGGGCCGCGGCTCGTTCGCGGCGGGGCGGCTGCGGCGCGACGCCATGCAGCGCACGATCGAGGCGCTCACCCGCTTCGCGCGGCTCGCCCGGCGCCATCAGGTCGACCGCATTCTGTGCACGGCGACCGCCGCGGTGCGCGAGGCCCGCAACGGCGGCGAGTTCCTCAAGGCCGCGCGCCTCGCGAGCGGCGTCTCGCCGCGCGTCATCCCCACCGAGGAGGAAGGCCGCCTCATCTATCTCGCGGTCAAGAGCGCGCTCCAGCTGGGACCCGAGCCCTGCCTGATCGTGGACATCGGCGGCGGCAGCGTGCAGCTCGTCGTCGGCACGCGCGATCGGTGCCTGCGCACCAACAGCGTTCCGCTCGGTGCGCTGCGCCTCACCGAGCAGATCATCCACTCCGATCCGCCCTCGCGCCGCGACCTCGCGCGTCTGAGGCGGCGCATTCGCCAGCGCCTCGGCGACGTGCTACCCGCGATTCGGGCGCTCAAACCGGTCCAGGTGTACGGCTCGTCGGGCTCGATCCACGCGGTGGCGCAGGTGTCCTACGCGCTCGGCACTGGCGGCTCGCTCCAGCACTTGAACGGCCACGTGCTGGCGGCCGCCGCGATCGATCGGCTGGTGGCCCGCATCGTGCGCATGAGCCAGCAGGAGCGCGAGCGCCTGCCGGGCATCGACGCCGCGCGCGCCGAGATCCTGATTCCCGGCGCGGTGATGCTCGCCGAGCTGCTGCGCGAGCTGCCGTCACGCCAGATCACGCTCTCCGACTTCGGCGTGCGCGAGGGCCTCGTGACCGACTACCTCACGTTCCACGCGCGCGAGATCAGCGCGCTCCAGCAGGTGGACGATCTGCGCCTGCGCAGCGTGTTCGCGCTGCTCGCCAAGTTCGGCGCCGACGGAGCGCACCCGCGGCACGTCGCGCGCCTGTCACTCGAGCTCTACGATGGCCTGCAGAGCGAGCATCGGCTGCCTCCCGAGGCGCGCGACGTTCTGCACTACGCGGCGCTGCTGCACGACGTCGGCTCCTCGATCGGCTACGACGGACATCACGACCACTCGGCATACGTGATCCGCCACGGCAACCTACGCGGGCTCTCGGCGGAAGAGGTCGGCATGGTGGCGCTGGTGGCGCGCTATCACGGCAAGGCGCAGCCGCGGAAGCGCGACGCCGAGTTTCGCGCGCTCAGCCCCGCCGAGCGGCGCATGGTGCGCTGGCTCGCGGCACTGCTTCGCATCGCGGAGGGACTCGAGCGCAGCCACTATCAGCTGATCCGCTCGGTGCGGGTCAGCCGGCGCGCGGGAAGGGTGACGATTCGCGCCGTGGCAAGGCGTGAAGCGCAGCTGGAGCTGTGGGCGGCGCGCCGGCGGACGGGTCTGCTGGCGGAGCTGCTGGATCGGAGTGTGAGTGTGGCGCTGGATCGCCCGGAGGCGCGGGCGAGAGAAGCGCGGAGCGCTCGGGCGCGAACGCCCGAGCGTCGTGCGAGCGTTCCTCGGCGAGCAGCGCGACCCAGCGCGCGGCCCAGCTCGCCTCGAGCGCGCGCCCGCGCGCGCGCCAACGGCGCTCGCAAGCCTCCAGCCGTGCCGCGAGCAGCTCGGCGTCGCGCCAACGGCCGAGCCTCCGCTGCGCCGCCACCAGCGGCGCGAGCGCGATCGGCGCCGCCGCGGCCGTGACGCCCTCCCAGCTCTCGAGCGCGTAGCGGCACTTCTTGATCGTGATGCGCAGCGCGTGAAGCCGCTCGTCGTTCGGTTCTTCGGCGGCCCGCGCGGCGCGGCGCATGGCGCCGATGCGCGCGGCGAGCCGGCCGCGGGAGCGCGCCCACACCTCGGGTCCGCTCGGCGCGGTTTCGGCCGCCATCGCCACCACCGCGGTGGCGATCCGCCCCACGCGACGTTCGTTCGTGACGCGCCCGGCCGCCGCGAGCCGGCGTTCACGACGCGCGCGGCGCCCTTCGAGCCAGCGCGCCACCCTGCGACTCGGAGCACCGGGGGATTCGGGATCGTGGAGCCGCGCCACCTCGATCTCGGCATCGCGGGTACGCGAGAGCCGGCGGCGAATGCGGCGGACGCGCACACGCGCAACGTCGGCCGCGGGCTCGCCGAGGGTCGGCGCCCACAGCCAGAGCGCGGCCTCGAGCCGGCGGCAGGCGACGCGCAGATCGTGCACGGCCTCGCGGTCGTCCCTTCGCCTCACCCGTAGCGCCGCCTCCTCGAGCGCAGCGAGCAACGGGATCAGCGCGTGGCGGGGCTCAGAAGCCTCGCGCGCGGAGGGCGGCGGATCGGGCCAGGCCGGGCGGGTTTCCACGGCGCACGCCTCGCGGCCTCACACGCGCTCGCGATGGAGCAGATTCGAGACGCGCACCGCGAGATCCTCGGCGATGTCGTCCATGGGTCGGGTGGCGTCGAGCGTGTGAAATTCGTACTCGCGCGACAGCCCGTCCAGCTCTTCGATCACGCGCTGCTGGTAGCGGATGAAGGACTCGTAGATGTCCTCGCCCATCGGGAGGTCCATGCCGGACTCCCAGTAATCGAATCCGCCATTCGACACCACGCGCGGCACCAGGTTCGCGACGTCGATCCGCAGGTAGAACACCGCGTCGGGCTTGAGCGAGAACGAGTAGACCTGCTTGATCCAGTCCGGATCGGCGCCGCGCACGATGGCGCGCGCGATCAGCGAGTAGGTGTAGCGGTCGGTGAGCATCACGAAGCCGGAGCGCAACGCCGGCACGATCTGGCGCTCGAGCCGGTCCGCGAAATCCGTGGCGTAAAAAAGATTGTAGGCGTTCGAGCCCAGCGTGTTGCCCTGCTTGGCGCGGCGGATGCCGCGGCTCGCGAGATCCGAGCGCGTCAGGCCGGTCTCCGCGACCGCGAAGCCCTCGCGCTCGAGATGCGCGCGCAGCAGGTTGATGTGCGTGGTGCGCCCGACGCCGTCGGTTCCCTCGACCACGATCAGCCAGCCGGTCAGCTCGGCGAGATCGAGGTTCGGAATACCTTCGCCGTAGGACTCAAACCTTCTCATGTTCGACCCCCGCGCGCGCCAGGCCCGCCAGCAGCGGCGTGATCTCGCGCCTCAGCTCGCGCTGCTGCACCTCGACGGGTCGCGTCGCGTCCATGACGCGCAGCGGAAACTCGTCGACCAGGTGCTCGTACTGCTCCAGGATGCGGGCCTGGAAGCGCCGATACGATTCGTTGGGCTCGGGATGGAGTCCGAGGTCCATGCCCGCCTCGTAGAACTTGAGCTTCGGCCGTCCCGAGAGAATGCGTTTGAGCGCGACCTCGAGCGGCACGCGGAAGTAGAACGCGCGCGTCGGCACCACCGCGAAGCGGTAGAGCCCGCGCACCCACGCGGCGTCGACCCCGCGAGCCACGTCACGTGCGAACGCGGTGTAGACGTAGCGGTCCGCGAGCACCACCGCGCCGGCCTTGAGCGACGGCACGATCTCGCGCTCGACGCGATCCGAGAAATCGGTGGCGTGGATGAGCGAGAACGAGAGCGGCGTGAGCAACCGGCGCCGCTTCGCGCGCGAGGTGGTGGCCTTCACGATCATCGAGGAGTTCCACTCGCTGAACACCACCGGATAGCCTTGAGAGCGCAGCCACTGCGCGAGCAACGTGAGCTGCGTGCTCTTTCCCGAGCCGTCGATGCCCTCGACGATGAAGAGCCGGCCCGGGTATTCGCGCTGGTTGTCGCCGTAGGTGCGGATCGTCGGGCTCATGCCTCCACCCTCCTCGCCCGCGCCACGCGGCGCAGCAGCCGCGGCGGCATGAACCACACCAGGCGTCCGGCGCCCGCGAGGGCGCGACCTTCGAATTCGATCGCGCAGCCCCCGGCCTTCTTGATCGCGATGTGCGCCGGCGCGCCGAAGAGCAGCGTGCCCGCGAGCTTGCCGAGATCGGGCTCATGGCCCACCAGCGCGATCGCCTCGTCCTCGCGCACGTCGGGAAGGGCCTCGATCAGCTGGCTCACGGAGCCGCCGGGCGCGAGCGCATCGCAAAGCGCGACGCGTGAATCGAGCGCCAGACCATCGCGCAGCAGCTGCGCGCTCGCTCGAGCGCGCAGGAGCGGACTCGAGATGACGCGCACGATGCGGGGCTCGAGGGCCGCGATGCCCAGCGCGGCGCGCCCGGTGCGCTCCTCACCGCGTGGCGTGAGCGGCCTCAGCGCATCGTTCGGCCAGAGCTCATGATTCGCCTCGCCGGCCGGCCCGTGCCTAAACAGAACCACTCGCATGGAAGGAACGCCTTGAGATTCGTTGCGCCTGGGGTCGGAGACCACTTTCGGCCGCTGCCCGCGCGGCCCCGCAGGCGCCCGCGGCGCGGGGACCTAGCCTGGCGGACGAGCGTTGCGAAAGGAAGCTGAGGCTATCACCGCGGCCGGTGCCTTCGCCACCGGGGGGAACCCGGTTCCGCGCAATTCGTCGCCCGGCAAGCGATTCCACGGGCGCCGGGTTGTCGGATGCGGGGGGCGCTGCCGCGTCAACTCCCCCAGGCCCGCGGGCCGCGCGGGATCTCGAAGCGGAACACGCTGCCGCCCCCGAGCGTGCTCGAGACCGAGACCTCGCCGCCGTGAAGGGTGACGATGTGCTTCACGATCGAGAGCCCGAGGCCGGTGCCGCCGAGCTCGCGCGAGCGCGCCTTGTCCACGCGATAAAAGCGCTCGAAGATCCGCGGCTGATCCTCCTCGGGGATCCCCACGCCGGTGTCCGCCACCTCGCACCACGCCCGCGTGCGGGTGCCGCCCACGCGCACGGTGACGCCGCCCTTCTCGGTGTACTTGAGCCCGTTGTCGAGCAAGTTCGCGAGCACCTGCTCGATGCGCGGCCGGTCGGCGGTGATCTCGACCGGCTCGGGCGCGGCCAGCGTGAGCGTGAGGCCGGCGCGCTGCGCGCGCTCCCGCACCGTCTCGAGCTCGTGCGCCGCGGCCTCGGCGAGATCGAACGGCGCGAGCCGCAGCCGCGCGCTCGGCTGCTCCAACTCGGCGAGCGACAACAGGTCGTCCACCAGCGCCTGCAGGCGCTCGGTCTGATCGCGGATGATGCGCACGAATCCCTCGCGATGCTCGTGGTCGTCGAGCCCGCCGTGCAGCAGCGTCTCGGCGTAGCCCAGCATCGAGGTGAGCGGCGTGCGCAGCTCGTGCGAGACGTTCGCGACGAAGTCCTGGCGCATGCGGTGAACGCGCTCCGATTCGGTGAGATCGTGCACGATCAGCACGATCGGCGAGCCGCTCTCGCGCTCGAGGCGGATCGCGGTCGAGCGCAGCAGCTTGGGCCCCGGCGCCCACGCGCGGATCGCGCTCTCGACCGGCCCGGCGCTGGTGCGCGCCGATTCGACCAGCGTCACGAGCTCGGGCAGGCGCGCGAAATCACCGAGCGGCGTGCCGTTCGCCGGCGGCTCGACCGAGAGCAGCGCCGCGAGCGCGCCGTTGGCGCGCAGGATGTGGCCGCGCTCGTCGATCAGCGCCACGCCGTCCACCATGCGCTCGAGCACACGGCTGCCCTGATCGCGCTCGCGAGCGAGCGACTCGAGACGCACCGCGAGCTCGCCCGCCATGCGGTTGATGCCGGCGCCGAGCCGGCCCAGCTCGTCGTCGGGGCTCTCGGGCGCGCGCGCCGAGAAATCGCCGTCGCCGATGCGCGATGCGACGCGCTCGAGAGCGCGCACGCGCGCCGCGTGCCAGCGCAAGAGCCCGATGAAGAGCGGCGCGCCGAGCGCGATCGCCGCGAGGGCGGCGATGAGGACGCCGCGCATCAGCGCGGGCCGCGCGGCCGGCGGCGAGAGCAGCGCCACCAGGATGAGCGCGGCGGCCACCACCACGGCGGCGGCCGCGATCAGGCGGGACCTCATCGTCATGGGCATGCGCGACTCCGCGGTGGGCTCGAAGGCTCGGCGGTCGGGGCGCGCGAAGGGTAGTCACGCCGGGCGCCCGGGGTCCAGTGGGCGCCCCGGGTGCGAAGCCGCCAAGAGGCAGGAAAACCGGGTGCGCGGTCCTCCTCGAGGAACCGGTCCCGGCGGTCTCCTGCGGCAGTCCGGCCGACGGGCTGTGGCCGGGCGGCCCAACCAGTCACCGCGCACCGGAATGCACGTCTGGCGAGAGAGGGCAGGCGTGCGTCGTTGCGTGTGGCCCGCGACGCGATGCGGACCGTGCCCATGCGGTGCGAGTGCACTGCCGCTCTCTCGGGCGGCCACACCATCGCATCCCGAGATGCCGCGCCATGTGGCGCCGGCGTTACCGCGAGGAAAATTCGTGAGCGAGCGGGCCAGGTCGCGAGCGCGCCGAAGCGCGCCGCAGCATCGCGGGCTCAGGTGCGCAGTGGGCCCACGAACTTGTAGCCGGCGCCGGTCACGGTCTCGATCATGCGCGTCTTCTCGCCGAGCTTGGCACGCAGGCGCCGGACGTGCACGTCCACCGTGCGCGTCTCGCCGAGGTAATCGTAGCCCCACACCTTGCGCAGCAGCTCCTCGCGCGAGATCACGCGACCGGGATGGCGCGCGAAGAACGCGAGCAGATCGAACTCGCGCGGCGTGAGGACCAGCGCGCGGCCGCGCAGCGTGACCTCGTGCGCGAGCGGATCCACGCGCAGCGGCCCCGATTCGATCACCGCCTCGCCCTGCTCGGGCCGCGCGCGCCGCAGCAAGGCCTGAAGCCGCGCCACCAGCTCGCGCGGGCTGAACGGCTTCGTGAGGTAGTCGTCGGCACCGTGCTCGAAGCCGAGCAGCTTGTCCATCTCGGCGCCGCGCGCGGTCAGCACGATCACGGGCAGCTCGCGCGTGGTGGGCTCGGCGCGCAGCTCCTTCAGCACTTCGAGGCCGTTGCGGCCGGGCAGCATCAGATCGAGCACCACGGCGTCGGGCCGCGAATTGAACAGGCGCTGGAGCCCTTCCTCGCCGTCGGCGGCGGTGGCGACACGGAATCCGGCGCGCTCGAGGTTGTAACGCACCAGGTCGCGGATTTCCTTCTCATCCTCGATCACCATCACCAGATCCGCCACGACCCCTCCGCGCGGCACTCTAAGCGGGCGATTCCGCGAAGGTCAACCGCGGCGGCCCACAATCGCGGGTTGTTCGCCACGCATTCCACGGGATAGATTGCGACCGGGTCCGACGGGCGACATCTCGCGCTCTTGAGGAGGTGACGCACGGCGGGCCTTCCGGCAACCCAGCCCCGCGAGAAAGGTCGAGCCCATGAGCCTTCACGTTCCGGATCTCGGCGCGCTCGAGACGAGATGCCTCGTCGCCGGCGATCTCGTCGAGACGTTCGCGTTTCTCGACGGGGATCCGGTCCTGAACGTCTACCTGCTCGCGGTGCTGATGCGCGATTCACTCGGTCCCTCCCGCAACGAGTTCTGGGCGGTGAGACGCGGCGGGCGCATCGCGGCGCTGGCGATGATCGGGACCGCGTCCGGATCGGTGCTGCCGGTCGGCACGGACGCGGCGGCGCTCGAGCGGCTGGCCGCGGCGGTGATGGATCGGCGCGGTGTGCTGCCGCGCCGCTATCAGGTGATCGGCATGCGCGAGGCCACCGAGCCGCTGCTCGCCGCGCTCACGATCGTGGGGCGCGAGCCGCGAATGCGACGCGAGCAGGTGTACATGTCGCTCGAGCGCGGCGCGCTCGCGGCGATCGAGCCCCTCCCCGAGCTACGCGTGGCGACGCCCGAGGATTACGCGCTGATCGAGGAGAGTGGCGCGCGCCTGCGGGCCGAGGAGCTCGAGGAGGATCCGCGCGTGAGCGATCCGCGCGCCTACGCGCGCCGCGTCGAGGAGGAGTGCCGCGACGGCTTCACGTACCTCTGGCGCACGCGCGAGGGGCTGCGCTTTCGCACCAGCGTCAGCGCGCGCACCGCCGATGCGGCGCAGATCTCGGGCGTTTACACGCCGCCCGAGTGGCGCGGGCGCGGCTACGCGACACGCGGCGTCGGCGAGCTGTGCCGCCGCCTGTTCGCGCACAGCCGCTTCGCGTGCCTGTTCGTGAACGACACCAACGCACCCGCGCTCGCCGTCTATCGGCGGCTGGGATTTCGGCCGGTCGCCAGATGGCGCTCGGCGTTCTACGATGCCGGCGCGTGACGCGCGGCGGGCGGGAGCCCGCCAGGTCCGCCACGGATGTTAGGCGCGCGCCGCAGCGCACCACCCTCAAGGAGGAGGTTCGGTTGAAGCGCTCACACTCTCGCCTCGGGCTCGCGGCCGCGCTGGCCGCGGGTCTGCTGTGCGTCGCTGGCGCGGCGCGGGCCCAGGTCACCGGGCAGTACACCGGCGCTCAGGTGCTCGCGAATGGGTCTCACCTCTTCGGCGGATACCTCGACGTCAGCAGCAACGTCGTCGGCCTGACCGCGCAACTGCGGCTGAGCCTTTATCCCGGCGTCGAGTTCGGCTTTCAGGGCGGCGCGGCGCGCGACGATGCCACGGGCGGCTCGCGCGGCACGGTGCGTCTCGGCACCGACATGCGCGTCGCGACCATGGAATCCTCGAAGGGCGCACCGTTCGATCTCGCGGTTGGCGGCGAGCTCGGCACCGAGAACGGCGACAATTACAGCGTGATCGCGCTCGGGCCGACGGCGGCGCTGTCGCGGCCCGTGAGCTCGGGTTCATCGGGCGGCATCACGCCCTACGTGGGCGCCGCGCTCCTTTTCTCGAATCGAAGCGCGAACTCGAAGAGCGAAACCGATTTCTCGCTGCCCTTGAGGCTGGGCGCGGAATTCGGACTGACGCCCGCGGCGCGGCTCACGACCGAGGCCCAGATCCGCTTCGGCGACCAGTTCCGCGATGACTTTTCGATCAACATCGGGATCAACGCGCCGTTCTAGCCCGAGGCACGCTCGCCTGGGCGTCCGCGACGCTGCTGTCCGATTTTCTTACAGGCGATTAAGGCATTTTGGCGCAATGGTTTGGCACGGATCGAGGGGTGCCAAAATCCGGCTTGTACGCCCTTGGGGTGGATGCTAGCCTTCCGCCTCCCGGGTCGAGAGCGGCTGAATCGCCTGGGATCAATCGGCCGAGCCCAACACATAACTTACTGCCATTTAATAATTTGTGCGGTCCCGCGGGATTGGCTTCGCGGGTCCTGGTCGCGCTTCCGAATCGCTATCCTGCGGAATGTGGACAACGTGTGGAGGAGAGGGGGCTGCCGAGCTGGTAATCGGCTGAAGTAAAATGGGTTGCGCAGATTCCAGCGTCTGTTGATAACTTCGGCGCCAGGAATCCACATTCTTCCACCGCCGAGTGAGAAACCGCGATCGAAACTCACTTCTCGCCGTCTCTCGCTCTGTGGATAACCCAGCGACCTTTCAGCAAGGAACGTTGAAATGGCCGTCGTCCCCGGGCAACTCGCCGACACCGACCGCCTCTGGCAACAGGTTCTCGAGAGCGTGCTCGCGCGCGTGGGCAGCCGCCAGGCGTTCGACACCTGGTTCAAGCCCATCGTCCCGCTCGAGATCTCGACCGAAGCGGTCCTGCTCGAAGTACCGAATCTCTTTTTCGTGGATTGGATCCACGAGCACCACCTCGCGACGCTCGAGGCGAGCCTCGCCGAGGTTCTCAAAGCTTCTCCCCCGGTCCGCTTCACCGCGCGCGAGATGGACGACGTGCCGCCTCCGGCGTCGCCCCCGCGTCCCGCGAGCGCTCCGGCCAAGGCGGTCGAGATCCCCGTGCGGCCGGCACGCGCCTGGCTCGACAGCCAGCTCAATCCGCGGCTCACGTTCGAGAGCTTCGTCGTGGGCTCGAGCAATCGCTTCACGCACGCCGCGTGCTTCGCGATCGCCGCGAATCCCGGGCAGGTCTATAACCCCTTGTTTGTATTTGGCGGCTCGGGCCTCGGCAAGACGCACCTGCTGCACGCCATCGGCCACGCGGTGCGCGAGCGGCGGCCGGAATCGCGCGTCTACTACGTCTCCGCCGAGCGGTTCACGAACGAGATGATCTACGCGATCCAGCACGGCCAGACGCTGGCGTTCCGCAACAAGCATCGCAACGTGGACGTGCTGCTGATCGACGACATCCAGTTCCTGGCCGGAAAAGAGAGCACGCAGGAGGAATTCTTCTACACGTTCAACGCGCTGCGCGACGCGCACAAGCAGGTCGTGGTCACGGCCGACAAGCCGCCCAAGGACATCCCGATGCTCGAGGAGCGGCTGACCTCGCGCTTCAACCAGGGGCTCGTGACCGACATCCAGCAGCCCGACATCGAGACGCGCATCGCGATCCTGAGAAATCGCATCCAGCAGGACGGCGATGGGCTGTCGCTGCCCGAGGACGTGCTGCTCTTGATCGCGGATCGCATTCGCGGCAACGTCCGCGATCTCGAAGGCTGTCTGGTGCGTCTCATGGCGGTGGCCTCGCTCACGCATCAGGAGGCGTCCGTTGCACTCGCCGAGGAGGTGCTGCAACATTACGTGAACCCGGAGCCCGACCAGATGACTCCGGATCGCATCGTGGCGACGGTCTCGGAGCGCTTCGGCGTGCGCGGCGAAGCGCTGCTCGGCCAGAGACGCACGCGCTCGATCGCGATGCCGCGTCAGGTGGCGATGTATCTCACGCGCCAGTTGACCGAGCTTTCGCTGGTCGAGATCGGCCGCATGTTCGGCGGCCGCGATCACACCACGGTGATGTACGCGTGTGAGAAGGTGGCGCGGCTCATGCAGGAGGACAGCTCGTTCACCGACAAGGTGAACACGCTGATCTCCACTCTGGCCTCGGGATGACCTGTGGAGAACAGGTGGAGAAATGGGGAAAGCGATCGGTGTCTTGCCCTCGCGCCGGCGAGGCGGTGGAGAACCCCGCCGCGCTCCACAGCCGCGCGGGTGGCGCATCCCGTTCCCGCCGCACGGCTTGCGTGCCCTTTGGGCGGGTTCTTCACCGACTTCACAGTCCCTACGGTGACTAGGTCTTTCTTATTTAGAATCAATGACTTAGAAACAGTGCTTTAGCTCGAAAAATGCTTGCGGGGGGCCACTCCCCCGCATATCATCCGGAGCGACCCTATGACCGCCCCAACCGACACCCGCCCAGCCCCCGGAACCATCAGCGGGACTTCGACTTCCCACGTCTCCGGGAGCGACACGATGGAGCTTTCGATCCAGCAGAGCGATCTGGCCTTCGCGGCTGGAAAAGCGCTCGGATCGGTGTCCGCGAAAAGCCCGCTTCCGCTCCTGAGTTGCTTGCTGCTCGAGGCCGATGCCTCGGGCCTGCGCGTGACCGGAACCGACCTCGATGTGACCACGTCGGTGGTGGTCCCGTGCGCGACGACGACAGCCGGCAGGGCGGCGGTCTCCGCGCGCCATTTCAGCGACGTCGTGCGCAAGATGCCGAAGGGCGTGCTCACGCTCGCGATCGCGAATCAGCAGTGCGAGGTGAAATACGGCGGCGGCCAGGGCTGGGCGCGCTTCCCGACCCAGAACGCGGACGAGTTCCCGCGCATCCCCGAGCTCAAGGCCGACACGAAGCTCTCGCTCTCGGGCGATGTGCTCGCGCGGCTCATCGCGCGCACGTGGTATGCAGCCTCGAACGACGAGACGCGCCCGCAGCTGGGCGGTGTGCTGCTGCAGGGCACCGAGAAGCAGGTGGTGGTGGTCGCGACCGATGGCCACCGGCTCGCGAAGGCTTCGCAAAAGGGCACGTTCAGCGTGTTCTCGAAGGACGGCGTGATCGTGCCGAATCGCGCGCTTCAGGCCGTGAGCCGCACCGCGGAAGAGGCGACGAGCCCGATCGACATCGAGATCGCGAGCGGCAAGAACCAGGCCGGTTTCTCGACCCAGGTGGGCGAGTACCGGGTGCAGATCCTGACGCGGCTCCTCGAGGGACCGTATCCGAACTACGAGCAGGTGATCCCGCGCGCGAATCCACGTGAGCTGACCGCGAAGCGCGCCGACCTCGCCGAGGCGGTGGATCTCGTCGCCTCGCACGCGGACAACATCACGCGACAGGTGCGATTCTCGCTGCGCAAGAATCGCGTCGGCGTCTCGTCGGCCACCGAGCTTGGCGCCGGCGAGCACGCGATCGAGGCACGGTACGGCGATGTGGATCTCGAAATCGGCTACAACGCCACGTACCTGCTGGACATCCTGAAGAGCATTCCCACCGAAGAGGTGGTCTTCCACCTCAACACCGCTCTGGCGGCGGCCGTGGTCGAGCCCGCCGGAGCGCTGCCTCAGGCGGATGAGGAGTTGCTGTGCCTCATCATGCCGCTCAGACTGCCCGAGGCGGCAGGATAGACATGGAGGTGGTCTCCGAGGTGGTGGCCCGCGTGCTGCGCGGCCTCGGCCTCGAAGATACCCTGCTGGGTTGGAAGGCGGTCGAGCAGTGGCCCGAGATCGCGGGGCCGCGTCTCGCACGCCGCGCCCGTGCGGTCGATTTTCGCGACGGCACGCTCGTGATCGAGGTCGACGGATCGGCCTGGATGCAGGAAGTGGGATACCTGAAACGCGAACTGATCCGGAAGATCGATGCCCGGCTCGGGGCCGGCATCGTGCGTGACGTTCGTGTGACTTTGCCCCGCGGAGGGATCCGGCGGTGAGCCCGATAGAAGGAGAGAGCACGTTGACGGCTGAACCCAAAGGTCATCACTACGACGCCACCAGCATTCAGGTTCTCGAGGGCCTGGAGGCGGTCCGCAAACGCCCGGCGATGTACATCGGCGACATCGGGCCGCGCGGGCTCCATCACCTCGTGTACGAGGTGGTGGACAACTCGGTCGACGAGGCGCTGGCCGGCTTCTGCACCCAGATCAAGATCGTGATCGGCTCCGATGGCACCATCACGGTCGAGGACAACGGGCGCGGCATTCCGGTGGACATCCACGCCACCGCCAAGCGGCCCGCGCTCGAGGTCGTGATGACCACGCTGCACGCCGGCGGCAAGTTCGACAGCGAGAGCTACAAGGTCTCGGGCGGACTCCACGGCGTCGGCGTCTCGGTGGTGAACGCGCTTTCGGAGTGGTGCGAGGTCGAAGTGCTGAAGAATGGCCACGTCTACTTCCAGCGCTACGAGCGCGGCAAGCCCACCGGCCCCATGCAGTCACGCGAGGCCGAGAAGGGCCGCAAGGGCTCGGGCACGCGCACCCGCTTCAAGCCCGACGCCACGATCTTCACCGACCCCACGTTCCACTACGACACGCTCGCCGGCCGCATGCGCGAGCTGGCGTTCCTCAACAGCGGGCTCGAGATCGACGTGGTGGACGAGCCGGCCGGCAAGAGCCACAGCTTCATGGCGAAGGGCGGCATCGTCGAGTTCGTGAAGTACCTCAATCAGAACAAGGAGCCGCTGCACTCGAAGCCGGTGTACTTCTCGCGCGAGCGGGACGGCAACGTCTCGATCGAGGTCGCGTTCCAGTACAACGACGGCTACACCGAGTCGGTGTTCTCGTTCGTCAACAACATCAACACCATCGAGGGCGGAACGCACCTGATCGGCTTCCGCTCCGCGCTCACGCGCACGCTCACGAACTACGCGGAACGCGAGGGCCTGACGCGCAACCTCAAGGCCTCGGTGACCGGCGAAGACGTGCGCGAGGGCCTCACCGCGATCGTCTCGGTCAAGATGCAGAATCCGCAGTTCGAGGGTCAGACCAAGACCAAGCTCGGCAACAGCGAGATCAAGGGCGTCGTCGAGTCCGTGGTGGGCGAGGGGCTGCGCGAGTTCTTCGAGGAGAACCCGCCGGTCGCGCGCAAGATCATCGAGAAGATGATGGCGGCCGCGCGCGCCCGCGAGGCGGCGCGCAAGGCGCGTGAGCTGGCGCGCCGCAAGACCATCCTCGATGGCGGCTCGTTGCCCGGCAAGCTCGCGGATTGCGCGTTCGACGATCCCGGGCTCTGCGAGCTCTACATCGTCGAGGGCGACTCGGCCGGCGGCACCGCGAAGCAGGGCCGCGATCGCCGCACGCAGGCCATCCTGCCGATCCGCGGCAAGATCCTGAACGTCGAGAAGGCGCGGCTCGACAAGATCCTCGCGAACGAGGAGATCCGCAACATCATCACGGCGCTCGGCGCGGGGGTGAAGGAGGAGTTCGACATCACCAAGCTGCGCTACCACAAGATCATCGTCATGACCGACGCCGACGTGGACGGCGCGCACATCCGCACCCTGCTGCTCACGTTCCTCTACCGCGAGCTCAAGCCCTTGGTGGACGCGGGGCACGTGTTCATCGCGCAGCCGCCGCTCTACATGATCAAGTCCGGCAAGGAAGAGGTGTACGCGTTCGACGACAAGGAGCGCGACGAGGCGACCGCGCGCATGGGCAAGAAGAATGTCCAGGTGCAGCGCTACAAGGGCCTCGGCGAGATGAATCCCGAGCAGCTGTGGAAGACCACCATGGATCCCGAGACGCGCACGCTCTTGCGCGTCACCAGCGACGACGCGGTCGAGGCGGACCGCATCTTCACCATCCTGATGGGGGAGCAGGTCGAGCCGCGGCGCCAGTTCATCGAAGAAAACGCGCTGTCGGTCAAGAACCTGGACATCTGAGCCATGGCCCTCAACGACCGCTCGAAGATCGTCGAGAAAAACATCGAAGAGGAGATGAAGACCAGCTACATCGATTACTCGATGTCGGTCATCGTCTCACGCGCTCTGCCGGACGTGCGCGACGGCCTGAAGCCCTCGCAGCGCCGCATCCTGGTCGCGATGAACGATCTCAACCTCGCGCCGGGACGGCCGTATCGCAAATGCGCGAAGATCGCCGGCGACACCTCGGGTAACTACCACCCGCACGGCGAGCAGGTGGTGTACCCGACGCTGGTGCGCCTCGCCCAGGACTGGGTGATGCGCTATCCGCTCGTGGATGGGCAGGGCAACTTCGGCTCGATCGATGGCGATGCGCCGGCGGCGATGCGCTACACCGAGGCGCGGCTCACGCCGCTCGCGGTCGAGATGCTGGCCGACCTCGAGCGCAACACCGTCAATTTCCGCCCGAACTACGACGAGACGCGCGAGGAGCCCACCGTGCTCCCGGGCGTGCTGCCGAACCTGCTCGTCAACGGCTGCTCGGGCATCGCGGTCGGCATGGCGACCGAGGTGCCGCCCCACAACCTCACCGAGATCTGCGCGGCGATCATCACGGTCATCGAGCGCCCCGAGACCACGCCCGAGGAGCTGCTCAAGATCGTCACCGGTCCCGACTTCCCGACCGGCGGTATCATTTACGGCACGCAGGGCATCCGCGATTGCTACCTCACGGGCCGCGGCCTGATCCGGATGCGCGCGCAGGTGCAGGTCGAGGAGGGCCGCGCCGGCCGCCTGAGCCTCGTGGCCACGCAGATCCCGTTCCAGGTCAACAAGGCCATGCTGCTCGAGCGCATCGCCGACATGGTGCGCGAGGGCAGGCTCACCGGCATCAGCGATCTGCGCGACGAGTCCGATCGTGATGGCATGCGCATCGTGATCGAGCTCAAGAAGGACGCGAATCCCAAGGTGGTGCTGAACCAGCTGTTCGTGCACACGCCGCTCCAGAGCACGTTCGGCGCCATCATGCTCGGCCTCGTCAACCAGCGGCCGCAGGTGCTGACGCTGCGGGCGCTGATCGACGAGTACGTGCGTCATCGCCAGGTGGTCGTGCGGCGCCGCACCGAGTTCGATCTCGCGGAAGCCGAAAAGCGCGCGCACGTGCTGGAGGGTCTCAAGATCGCGCTCGATCACCTCGATGCGGTGATCGCGCTGATTCGCGCCGCGAAGGACGTCGACACGGCGCGCACCGGCCTCATGAGCCAGTTCAAGCTCTCCGAGATCCAGGCGAACGCGATCCTCGAGATGCGGCTCCAGCGCCTGACCGGGCTCGAGCGCGCCAAGATCGAGCAGGAATACCTCGAGGTGATCCAGCTGATCGAGAAGCTGCGCTCGATCCTCGCCAGCGAGAAGAAGATGCTGGCCATCATTCAGGACGAGGTGCGACGCCTCAAGGACAAGTACGGCGACGAGCGCCGCACCACGATCGTGGGCGACGAAGGCGAGATCGGCTACGAGGACACCATCGAGCAGAAGGACATGGTGATCACGATCTCGCACGCCGGCTACATCAAGCGCCAGGAAGTCACCGCGTACCGCTCGCAGCGCCGCGGCGGCAAGGGCGTGATCGGCGCGCGCACCAAGGAAGAGGACTACATCGAGCACCTGTTCGTCGCGAACACGCATGCCCACCTGCTGATCCTCACCGACAAGGGCCGCTGCTACTGGCTGAAGGTGCACGAGATCGAGCAGGCCGGGCGCATGGCGCGCGGCCGCCCGCTGGTCAACCACCTCGAAGGTCTCTCGCGCGACGAGCGCGTGCAGGCGGTGGTGGCGGTCAAGGAGTTCGACGAGCAGCACTACCTGGTGTGCGCGACGCGCAAGGGGCTGATCAAGAAGACGGTGCTCTCGGCTTACAGCCATCCGCGCAAGGCCGGCATCAACGCCGTGCTGCTCGAAGAGGGCGACGGCCTGATCGAGGGCACCATCACCGACGGCACCCAGGACATCATTCTCGCCAAAAAGAAGGGCCTCGCGATCCGCTTCCACGAGAGCGAGGTGCGTCCGATGGGACGCACTGCGTACGGCGTGAAGGCGGTGACGCTCGACGACGCCGAGGACGAGGTCGTGAGCATGGTGGGCGTCAAGCGCCAGGCGACGCTGCTCGCGGTCACCGAGCACGGCTACGGCAAGCGCAGCGAGATCGCCGAGTACCGTGTTTCGCATCGCGGCGGCAAGGGCATCATCACGATCAAGACCACCGAGCGAAACGGCAACATCGTGGCGGTCAAGGAAGTGGTGGATGGTGACGAGCTGATGATCATCACCCGCGCCGGGCAGATGATCCGCATGCCGGTGCAGGGCATCTCGGTGCTCGGCCGCAACACGCAGGGGGTTCGGCTGGTCAACCTCGAGCAGGGCGAGGGCCAGCTATTGCCCGACGCGGTCTCGGGCGTGACGCGGGTCGTGAGCGAGGAGGAGGGCGTGCCCTCGGGCGCGGCCATCGAGAATTCCGGCAGCGAACCGCCCGCCGAGAGCAACGGCGAGGGCCCGGCAGACTGACGCAGCCACTCGAGCCGCGCGGGTCTCACGCGCCCGCGCGGCTTCTTCTAGGCCGCACATTGTGAAACTTTTCACCAAGCAACCGCGGCGGGCGTGAGGCCGCGGCCCCGAGGTCGACGCTCCACTCGAGCTCCGAATTTCATGCCCCGCATTTCCGAATCCACCGTGCGGCGCCTCTCGCACTACGATCGCGTGCTCGAGGAGGTGCAGGCCGAGGGCAAGCGGCTGATCTCCTCGCATCGCCTCGCGGAGCGCGAGGGCGTGACCAGCGCGCAGGTCCGCAAGGACCTGTCGGCGTTCGGCTCGTTCGGCCGGCGCGGGCTGGGCTACAACGTCGAGCGATTGCGCGCGGAGATCCGCGCGTTGCTCGGGCTCGACCGCCGCTGGCGGGTGGCGGTGATCGGCTCCGGCAACATCGGCTCCGCGCTCGCGGCGTATCGCGGCTTCGAGAAGCAGGGCTTCGACCTCGTGGCGCTGTTCGATCGCGATCCCGCGCGCGTGGGGCAGCGGCTGGGCGGCATGGTGGTGCGGGAGATCCGCACGCTCGCCGCGGCCGTGCGCGATGAGGCGATCGACATCGGCGTGATCGCGACGCCGGTCGCGGCTGCGCAGGAGGTGGCCGACGCGCTGGTCGCGGCCGGGGTGCGCGGCATCCTCAATTTCGCGCCGCGCAAGCTGTTCGTTCCGAAGCAGGTCGCGCTCCGGCACGTCGACATGGCGATGGAGTTCGAGAGCCTCTCGTTCGCCATCGCGCACACCCGCGCGCGTCGTGGCCGCGCCGCCGATTAGCGCCGTGGTGCCGCCGCGTGCGCGCGCGGTGGCCGAGATGGTGCTCGCCACACTGCTGTGGGGCGCGACGTTCATCGTCACGCGCGGCGCGCTGCCGGGCGTCGGCGTCGCGCCGCTCCTGCTCGCGCGCTTCGGAGCCGGCGCCGTGATCCTCGCCGTGCTGCTCTACGCCCGCGGGGGCCGGCTCGATCGCGCGACGCTCGTGCCGGGGCTGTTGTGCGGGCCGTTCATCGCGCTCTGCTGCGTGCTCCAGACGGCGGGGCTGCGCGAGACGAGCGCCGGCAGCTCAGCGTTCCTCACCTGCGCCGGCACGCTGGCCGCGCCGTTCTTCGCCTGGGCGATGCTGCGCGAGCGGCCGGCGCGCGTAGTGTTCGCCGGCATGGCGATCGCGCTCGCCGGATCCGCGCTGCTGTCGTGGCAGCCGGGCTTCGGCCTCGGGCGCGCGGAGGTGCTGACGTTGCTGGGCGCGATGGCGTACGCGCTCTCGCTCGTGATCGTGGCCCGGGTCGCGCCCCGCGTGGATCCGCTCGCGCTCACGACTGCGCAGCTCATCGGCGTCACGCTCTGCCTGCTGCCGTTCGCCAGCGTGCGCGCGGCCGGCGCGCTCTTCATGGCCTCCGCGACGCGCGGGCGCGTGGCCTACCTGACGATCGGCGGCAGCGTGATCGCGCCGCTTCTTCAGGTCGATGCGCAACGCGCGCTTCCCACCGGCCGCATCGCGCTGCTGTTCGCGCTCGAGCCGGTGTTCGCGCTGCTGTTCGCCGTGCTGTTTGGCGGCGAGCGTTTCCTGCTGCGCTGGTGGGTGGGAGCGGCGCTCATCCTGTGCGCGGTGGTGATCACCGAGTCGAGGTCGGCGCACTGAGCGCCGAGTGCAGCCACTCCTCGATGCGGGGCCACAGCGTGGGATCGCGCCGGAAGAGCGTCGGTCCGCCGCCAAGCAGCCGCGCCTCGACGATGCGCGAGCGCGATGCGTCGCCGCCGCGATAGAGCGCGTCCATGTAGATGTCGGAGCTGTGGAACATGTAGCCCTCGTCCATCGCCAACTGGATGAACACGGGACGGTTCAGCTTCTCGAGCCGCGCGTGTGCGGGGCCGAGCTCGATGAGCGTGGGGATGGGGCTGATGAGCAGCAGCGCGCGCGCCCGCGGCAGCAGCGTCGCGGCGCGCACGGCCGTCGTGACCCCGTCATGGACGCCCACGACCGTGATGCGCGTGGTGTCGAGGGGAGCGAACTTCGCGGCCGCGCGCAGGGCATCGACCGCGTCGCGGGCGATGCGGTTTTCGACCGCTTCTTCGCGGCCGTAGAAGTCGCTCGCCAGCGCCGCGCCCGTCCCGATCGAGGCGCCCGAGCCGCGCCGCTCGAGCAGCAGCACCGCGAGGCCGGCCTGGCCCATGCGGGTCACGAGGGAATCGTAGAGGGGGAGCGAATCGCCGGTGGACATCATCACGACTGCGACCGGGCTGCGCGGACCGGGTACGAACAGTGCGGCGCCCAGCGAGAATCCATCCGACGCGTTGACGCGCAAGCGATGGCCGCCGAGCCCCTCGATGGTGACGCGATCGGCGGCTTCGCGCTCGGCGACCTTCTGGCGCAGGTAGGCGTCGAGTTCGGCGACACGCTTCTCCTGATTCGGTCCGAGCGAGCGGTGGAGGGCATCGAGCGCGGGCTTGTCCGCGCCGCGCGTCTCGATCACGACCGGCAGCAGGATGTCGGTCGCAAGCCGCCCGCTGTTCGCGGCCTCGGCGGCGCGCCCCATGCGCTCGCGCCACACCAGGTCCTTCTGAAGAAAACGGCTCACCGGCCGGAACACGCTGAGCGCGCTGTCCGCCTTGCCGGTGAGGAACAGCGACCACGCGAGCCGCGCGCGAAACGGCGCGTGATCCTCGGTCACATCCGCGAACGGGGCGGCGCGGAACATCAGCCCGGCGGCGTTCTCGAGGTCGCCCTTGTGGCCGCGGGCGATCCAGGCGTCGGCGCGCGCGAGCTGTTCGTCTTCGAAGCTGAAGAGACCGGCGGCCCGCTGGAAACTCGCGATCGCGGTGTCGGCGAGCCCCTCGCGCACGGCGCTCACGCCGCGCCAATAAAGCGCCTCGCTGGCGAGCCGCGGATCGCTCTCATGCGACTCGCGCGCCAGCGACTCGAGCGCGGCGCGCAAGGTGCGCGGATCGGGTGAAACCGCGACCAGCGACTCGGCGGGCGAATCCCACGCGCGCGCACACGTCGCGAGCGCGAGCACGCCGAGCGCGGCCAACCACATCGAAGCGCGCGGAAGCCGGAACGGGGACGAGACCGATTGCGGGGCGGATTGCGGCGCGTGAGGATTCATGGATCTCCGGATCACGAGGGAGGGTGGATTTCGAGAAAGACGCGCTCGAGCGGCGAGATGCCCGAGTCGGGTGTCCCCCAATCGGAACGTTTGAGCTCGCGCGCGACACGCCCGCGCTCGAGAATCAGCACGCGCGCGCACAGCCGCTCGATGGTTTCCGTAACGTGGCTCGAGAACAGGATCGCCGTGCCCGCGGCAGCCAGCTCGCGCAGCTCCTGCTTGGCGGCGAGCGCCGCGGCGGCGTCGAATCCCTCGAGCGCCTCATCGCACAGCAACACCGCCGGCCGATGCAGCACCGCGGCCAGCAGCGACGCCTTCTTGCGCATGCCGTGCGAGTAAGAGCGTACCGGTTCGTCTTCGCGCCCCGCCAGTCCGAGCCGGCCGGCGAGATCGCCCGCGCGCGCGCGGGCCGCGGCGGGATCGAGGCCGCGCACCGCGGCGATGAACTCGAGATACTCGAAGAGCGAGAGCGACTCGTAGAGCGCGGGCTCCTCCGCGGCGTAGCCGAGCGCGCGCTTGGCCTCGAGCGGCTGGCGCCAGACATCGGCGCCGCGCACGCGCACCGCGCCGCGCGTGGGCGGCTGGAGTCCCGCGCCGATCCGCAGGAGGGTGCTCTTTCCGGCGCCGTTCGCGCCGAGCAGCCCGACGATCTCGCCGCCCGCGACCTCGAAGCTCACGCCGTCGAGGGCGGCCCGGCCGTCGTAGTCGCAGCCCAGGGCTTCGATCACGAGCACGAGAGCAGCTCTCCGCGCGTCCAGGGCGGCAATCGGCGCGCCGAATGGATCCAGCCCGTGAGGAGCAGGACCCAGCCCGCGAGCGGCAGGATGTAGCTCGCGGTGGCGGCGAGCGCGAGCGAGAGCGCGAGCACACGCCGCGCGTGATCCGCTCGCGGATAGAGCGTGACCGCGAGGTTCGCGCCGAAGCTCGTGATCGCGAGCGCTGCGGCGCCGGTCCAGACCAGATGAACCTCGAGCGCTGCGGGCGGCATGAGCCACGCGGCGCTGGCCTGGCTCGCGACCAGCAGCGTGCACACGCCGGCCGCAAGCGCGAAGCGCGCGCCCCAGAACGCCCCCACGCCAACCGGAAGCACGCGCAACGCTGCGAACGGATGGAGCGACGTCATCTCGATCACCGATTCGCCGGCCTCGGCGGCGGCGAGCAGCGCGAGGCCGAACGAGATCGGGCGCTGGAGCGGGGGAGGCCAGGGGGCGAGCCACACCAGCGCGGCGGCGGCGGCGAGCGTGGCGGCGGCGATGGCGCGCGCGAGCGCGCGAGGCTCACGCGCGGTGAGCCGCGCGTCCTGAAGCATGATCGCGCGAAGCGGCGCGCGCTTTTGCCACCGCACGCCGCGCCGCTTTCGAGCGCCGGCGCGTCCCGAGCGAGCGAGCGAGATCGCAAGGCGGACCTCATCCTCGCCCGCGCGCGGGAGCGCGAGCCGCATTGCGAGCGCGGCTCCCGAGCCCGTCGCGAGGGCCGTGAGCGCGAATGCCGCCGCGGCGAGCGCGATCAGCCCCGCGATGGGAACGAGCCCCCAGAGGGCCATCGCGATCGCGAGCTGCGCGAGCAGGAAGAACGGCAGCGCGGCGCGCGCACGCCATTCGAGGTGGCGCCGAATGGCGGCGGGTTCGAGCGGGAGCGCGAGCCAGTCCGGGCCCTCGCGCGGACCGGCGAGCGAGCGGCGAAGGCCGATCGCCGTGGTCGCGGCGGCCGCGAGCGCGACGATCGCGAACAGCACCGATGCGACGCCCGCCACCGCGGCCGGACCGCCGCGCCGCGCCCAGCCGTCGAGCGGAACGCGTGTCTGCCAGAACAGCGTGGCCGCGAGCAGCAACGCGATCGCGCCGACCTCGAGCGCGAGCCCCACGTCGATCGCGCGCAGGCGCCGGCGGGTGAGCGCGCGCTCGAGCGCGCGAAAGGCGCGCGCTTCCCGCTCGCTCGAAGGCGTGTCGACCATATTCCAATTGTAGCCGAGCGCGCGGATGAGCGCGTCCCCGCGGCGCCGCGCTCCGCCAGTTTCAGCCGCGGCCGCCTCGCTCCGCTGCTGTCCGGCCGCGGCGCCGCCTTGCTCCGCCGCCGTGCGCGGCGCACGATGGGCGCCGTGAGCGCGCTCGTCGTCCATTCGCCCCGCTACGCCTGCGACATCGGTCCGCACGTCTTCCCGACGTCCAAGTACGCCCGCGTGCGCGAGCGACTGGTGGCGGAAGGCTGGGCCCTCGATCACGCGATCCTCGATCCGCCGCCCGCGCCGCGCGAGCTGCTCGAGCGCGCGCACACGCCCGAGTACCTCGATGACCTCGAGGCCCTGCGCGTCACGCCGCGCACCGCGTACTCCGAGCTGCCGCTCGCCGAGCCGATCGTGGACGCCTATCGCCGCGCCGCGAGCGGGACCTTGAGCGCCGCCCGCGCCGCGCTCGAGCACCGCGCGGCGGTGCACATCGGCGGCGGATTTCATCATGCCTCGGCGGCGCGCGCCGAGGGCTTCTGCTATCTCAACGATCTCGCGGTCGCGATCCGCGCGCTCCAGGCGAGCGGCGAGGTGCGCCGCGCGGCGGTCGTGGACCTCGACGTCCATCAGGGGAACGGCACCGCGCAGATCTTCGCCGGCGATCCCAGCGTGTTCACGCTGTCACTCCATCAGGAGGCGAACTACCCGGTCCCGAAGGCGCGCAGCACGCTCGACGTCGGCCTGGACGATGGGCTCTCCGACGATGGTTACGATCGCGCGCTCGCGGCCGCGCTCGAGCACGTGTGGGCGTTCGCGCCCGAGCTCGTGCTGTTCGCTGCCGGCGCGGATCCGTTCGTGGACGATCAGCTCGGCGGACTCTCGCTCACGCTCGGTGGGCTCGAGCGGCGCGATCGGCGCGTGCTCGAGGGGTGCGCGCAGCGCCGCATTCCGGTCGTGGTGACGCTGGCGGGCGGTTACGCTCGTCGGCTCGAGGACACGGTGGCGATTCACACCGTGACGTGCCGCATCGCGTTGGCGATCGCCGGGGTCAAGCCGGTGCGGGTCACGGCCTGAAGGACCCGCGGGGCCCGTGGGGGCGGGCCTCGTGGAAGGGGGGGTTCCTCCGGTACTCCGCGGAGGTGTCGCCGCGGGCGGCAGACGACCGGAGCCCTATTTCGCAGTTCCGGCCCATTCTTTCTCCCGCCGACCCGCCGCGAACTGAGACGGAGCTCGCTTCGAGCCGAGCGAAGAGATCGTCAGGTTCCACGCAGCGGATGAAACCCGGACCGGTCGGAAGCCCCCTGCCTGGGATGCCTCCGCGCCCAACTGCGAGGCAAAGTCTGCTCCCGCTCGCGGCGCCGCGTCAAGACGGAGCGCGGGCAGCCAAGGTTCAGCCCAACTGAACCCTCGTCCGCGAGCGCGTCAGTGCTCGGCTTACCGCTTCTTGTTTTTCGCGGGCCCGGTGACCTCGAGCGAGCAATCGTCCACGTGCAGCTCGCCGCTCGCCGGGGCGTTGTACTCGTACCACACCCACATCGCGTAGGTGTTCTTGGGCGCGTCGGCCTCGAGCGTGGCCTCGACCCAGTCGTTGTTCATCGAGAAGCGGTCCTTCGTGGGCACCGAAACCACGCCGGCCGGGGTGCTGAAGTACATGAGCGTGTAGGCGGTGCTGATCAGGCTGTCGGTCTTGAACCAGCCCGACATCTTGACGTGCATGCCGCCGAGATTTCGATTGCACACCGTCTGGCACACGCCTGAGCCCACCGTGACCATGCCCATCTGGCCGCTCTTGAAGTAAGCAGAGGAGCGCCCGGTGCGCGCCACGGTGGTGTCCACGCGGCCCACCGTGTTGCGGTAGGGCGGCACCGAGAACTCCCAGTCGCGGCCGCCCTCCTCGAACGAGGGATCCTTGAGCAGGTTCACGCCCGGCACGAGCGCGGGCGCGGGCAGCGCGTTCTCGAACGTGAGTGATGCGTCGTCCAGCATCAGCTGGCCGGTGCCGATCAGGCCGCAGCGCACGAACACGCAGTTCGAGAGCGGCGGGACGTACACGCGCGCTTCGCGCAGCGTCCACGGAGTGTCTTCGTCCGTGAACACCGTGCGCTTCCAGCCGAGATCGAATGCCGGATCATCCACCGGCTTGACGCCCATCGCGATCGCCACCGAATCGCGCAGCTGATGGCGCGCGCGCGCCAGATACGAGATCGTGTCGCGATACACCTGCAGCATCACGTAGGCGCGGCCCTCGATCCCGGTTGAGCGCGTCCAGATCTTGAGCACCGCGTCCTTGCCCCAGTCCTTGGGCCCCACCAGCACGGTCTGGCTCCAGTTGTGCGAAAATGTCCACGCGTCGTTGACGTTCGCCACCGTGACGGCATACTGGCCGCCGTGCGCGAGCAGCGTGTCGCGGCCGAAAAATACCGAGCTCAAGCCGGCACGCGAGGTGTCCCAGCCGGTCGGCATCCAGGGATGGCCGGCAAGCCCTTCTTCGAAGCCGGGATTTTCCAGCCGGTTGGCGGACGGCGCCGCCCCGGCTCGGGCGCCTCCGTGGAGGGGGAGCGTGACCAGAAGACAGACCCATAGGGCCACTGGACGCGACTTCCGTAGCATGGGGTTCCTTTCAACGGCGATGGTCGACGGCCGGACGAGGGTTGGGCCGAAGATTATCCGAGGCGCCGCGGGGCGAGGTCAAGTGGAGCGCGCGGCGTGAGCGACTGGTTCTTCACCTCGGATCTGCACGGCCAGCAGGCGCTCTACGATCAGCTGCTCGCGATCGCGGTCGCGGGCCGGCCGCGCGCGGTGATCATCGGCGGCGATCTCTCGCCGCACGGCGCCGGCGCCGACGGCGTGCGGCGCCAGCGCCTGTTCCTGCAGGGATTCCTGGTCGAGTTCGCGCGCCGATTGCGCGAGAACGCGGCGGACACCGATCTACTGCTCATGATGGGCAACGACGACTGGGGCGCGAACGCCGACATTCTCGATGAGCACGAGGGCGCGCTGTGGCGCGTGCTGCACGAGCGGATCGTGCGCGTGGACGGCGTCACGGTCGCCGGCCTCTCGTGGGTTCCGATCACGCCGTTCACGCTCAAGGACTGGGAGCGCTGGGAGGACGGCGATGAGGAATCGCCGCTCAGGCTCGACGGCTGGGTGAGCCGCGGCCTGGAAGTCGAGCCCTGGCGATTCGACCGCGCGCGCCGCGCGCCCACCATCGCGGAGGCGCTCGAGCGGCTCGCGCGCTTGAGCCTGCCTTCCGAGACGCTCTACGTGCTGCACTCGCCGCCCTACGGCACGGCATGCGACCTGATCGCGCCGCGCCAGCCGGTGGGCTCGCGCGCGATCCGCGCGTTCCTCGAGCGCCATCAGCCGGCGCTCTCTCTGAGCGGGCACATTCACGAGTCGCCGCGCGTCTCATCGGCCTATCGCGACACGCTGGGGCGCACGGTGGTGGTGAATCCCGGCCAGTTCGGCACCTCGCGGCTGTGCGGCGTGTGGTTCGATCCGGCGCGGCCGGCCGAGACGCTGCGCCACAACGTCTACGGCTGAGCCGCTCCGGCGCGCGCATCCCTGACGATCGCGCGCGATGCTAGATTGGGCCCTCATTGGGCCCTCGAGGAGGATGCGATGGGATTGCTGGCGGGACGCCGGCTGATCGTGATCGACACCGAGACCACCGGGTTCGATCCCGCGGCCGGCGACGAGCTGGTCGAGATCGCGGCGGTGACGCTCGATGACGGCGCGGTCGCGACCGAATGGAGCTCGCTGATCCGCACCGCGCGGCCGATTCCGGCCGGCGCCTCGGCGGTGCACGGCATCACCGACGCGATGACCGCGTCGGCGCCCGAGCCCGCGCGGGTGGCGGCCGAGCTGCGCGCGATCTGCGCCGATCACGCGCTCGCGTTTCACAACGCCGAGTTCGATCTGCCGTTCGTGCGTGCGCTCTTGCGCGGAGCGGGGCAGCCGACGCTCACGGCGCCGGTCGTGGACACGCTCGGCCTCGCGCGGGGGCTCTTCGGCAGCGGCGGCAACACGCTCGGCGCGCTCGCCCAGCGCCTGGGGCTGCCGGCCGAGAGCGCGCATCGGGCGCTGTCCGACGCGCGCGGCAGCGCCCGCGTCCTGATCGAGCTCGCCGCGCGCTGGGAGCGCGAGCGCGGCATCGCCTCGTTCGACGAGCTGGCCGCGATCAGTCAGGATCAAGTGCGTCTCACGCGGCGCTCACGTCCGGGCGGCGCCCCGCTGCGCTCGCCCGGCGAGCCGGTCGCGCCCGCCGGGCCGGTTTGACAGACGGCGGCGCTCGGGAATAATCCCTCGTCCCGGCACGCACCTTAAAGCCGCAGCGCGCGCCCGCCCGGGCGCGTTCCAGGTGCGGACCGTGCAGGCGAGGAGGGCATCATGCAAGCGACGGCAACGCCCGAAGTCGGGCAGCTGGCTCCGGACTTCACGCTCAAGGGACCGCAGGGACAGCCCGTCACGTTGTCCGAGTATCGCGGCCATCATCCGGTCGTGCTGGTGTTCTTTCCGCTCGCGTTCTCGGGCATCTGCTCGCATCAGCTCCCGTCGATCGAGAAGCTCGCGCCGCGCTTCGAGGACATGAACGCGCGCATCCTCGGGATCAGCGTGGACAGCCACTTCGCGAACACCGAGTTCGCCAGCAAGCTCAAGCTCTCGTTCCCGCTCCTCTCGGATTGGAATCGCGAGGCCAGCACCGCGTACGGCGTGCTGCTCCCCGAGTACGGTTACAGCGCGCGCGCCATCTTCATCGTCGACAAGCAGGGACGCATCGCGTATCGCGACGTGAGTCCCGACACCAACGATCCCCATCAGGTCCCGAGCAACGAGCGCATGCTCGAGGCGCTGAAGGACCTGGGCTAGCGCGCGGCGGCCGCGCGCGACCGCTCGTCCGGGGGCGGCCCCGACTCCGGTGTCCGAAGCCACGACCCTGCTGCTGGTCGAGCGCGACGGCGATGCCACGCCCGCGCTGATCGCTTCGCTGCGCCGTCACGATCTCGAGGTGGTGTGGGTGCGCGACGAAGAGGGCGCGCTCGCGGCGCTCGAACGCGCGCCGCTTCAGGCCGTGCTGTTTGCGCTGCGCGCCCCGCGCATCGACGGCCTCACCGTGCTGCGCCGCGCGCTCGAGCGTGAGCCCGCGTTGTGCGCGATCGCGATTGCGGATGTGCCCGACGCCTCGCTCGCCGATGAGGCCATGATGATCGGCGCCTCCGACGTGCAGGTGCGCCCGGTGCGCGCGGAACGCGTGGCCGCGGTGATCCGGCGGGCGATCTCGCAGCAGCGCCAGCTCGCGCGCATCGCCGAGCTGGAATCGCAGCTCGACCGCCAGCATGGCTTCGAGCGCCTCGATGCGCGCTCGCGCGCCATGCGGCGCGTGCTCGAGCAGGCGCGCCAGGTGGCGGCGACGCGCGCCACCGTGCTGATCGAGGGCCCCGAGGGCACCGGCAAGTCGCGGCTCGCCGAGACCATTCACCATCACAGCTCGCGTCGGAACGAGCGCTTCGTGTGGATGAGCTGCGCGACGCTCGATGAGTCGACGCTCGAGCGCGATCTGTTCGGGCTGGACGGCGCGGGCGGTGGCCTGACGGGCCGGCTCGAGCTGGCGGCGGGCGGCACGCTGTTTCTCGAGGACATCGAGCGCATTCCCGCCGCGGTTCAGGTGAGATTGCTGCGGGTGCTGCACGATCGCGTCTTCGAGCGCGTCGGCGGCAGCGAAACGCGGCGCGCCGACATCCGGCTGATCGCCGCCACCACCGCCGATCTCGAGGCCGAGGTGCGGGCCGCCCGATTCCGGGAGGATCTATGGGTGCGGCTCTCGCTCGTGCGCGTGCGGATGCCCGCGCTCGCCGAGCGCGCCGAAGACCTGCCGTTCCTGATCGAGAGCTTCATCCGCGAATTCAATCGCGAGCACTCGCGCCGCGTCACCGGGGTCACCGCCGGCGTGCTCGAGCGCCTCGCCGAGCACAGCTGGCCGGGAAACGTGCGCGAGCTGAAGAACACGATCGAGGGAATGGTCGTGTTCGCGGCGGGGAGGAGGCCGCTCGAGCTCTCTGATCTGCCGCTCGCGCTGCGCGCCGAGCCGGGCGGCGAGGGCGGCGCAGCCCTCGCGGCGGGCATGACGGTCGAGGAGGCCGAGCGCGCGCTCATCGCCGCCACGCTTCGCCACACCGGATTCGACAAGACGCGCACCGCCGCGATGCTCGGGATTGGCCTGCGCACGCTCTACCGGAAGATCCGCCGCTACGGCCTCGCCGAGCGGCCCGAGAACGCCTGATTCGCGCTGGGAAATCCGCCCCAGATGAGCCGGGAAGCGGGAAGCCTAAGGGCGGACGCTCGAGGGGCCGATAACCGGATGGATCCGTCCCATCCCCGGAGAAGCCCGAGCGTGCCCCTTCCCGAGCCCGAGATGAACGATCCCGAAGACCGTACGCCCGAAGACAGCGAAGAGCCGGCCCCGCCGCCCACACGCGCGCGGCCCGACTGGCTCGTGGGGGCCGAGGAGGGCGTGGCCTCGGAGTGGAGCCGCACCTCCGGCGATGCGCCGGAGCGGCCGGTCAAGCTGCGGCTCGTGCGGCCCGAAGACGTGGCGCCCGCCGTGGAAGAAGAAGGCGAGGATCCTGGCCCTCAGCGCCTGAGGCTCATGGGGCCGGATGAGAACGTCGGCATCTCGCGCCCGACCGGCGCGGGCAAGGTGCTGCCGCGGACGGGCGCGCGGCGCCCCACCGCATGGACCGCGGCCTCGAGCAGCGTGCCCACGCTCAAGCGCAGTGCGCCCGCGATGCCGCAGCCGGCGTTCAATCGTCTGCAGGATGGCGATCCCGAGGACGCCGAGGCCGCGGCCAGCCCGGTCATCACCGGCGATCGGCCGCCGCGACCGGCGCCGATCGCGCTCGCGCCGCTCAAGGAATCGTGGACGATCGTCGCCATCGATGCGCTTCAGCACAACGCGCAGATCCAGATCGCGATCGTCGTCACGGTGGTCGCGATTCTCGCGTGGACCTTCTGGCCGCGCGGCGAGGCGAGCGTTTCCGTTTCGCGCATTCACCATCATCCCGAGCAATACGACGGGCAGATGGTGCGCGTGCACGGCAAGATCGGCGATGTCTATCCGATCGCGGGCGGTTACACGTTCTATCTGCTCTCGGGCCGCGACACCATGGTGGTGTTCACGCGCACGCGCACGCCGCTTCGCGACGACAACGTCTCGATTCGCGGCACCATCAGCACCGGCTACCTCGACGGCATGCCGGTGCAGGCACTCTTCGAGGACGGCAAGAAGTAGCCCTTCTCCTCGCGCGAGAGGGCGTCCACCCGCCCCGCCCCACCTCGAGCGCCAGACTCAAACCCCGCCTTCCTGCCAGATTGGCCATCGGCCTTCCATTGCCGCCATCATTGGCGTGCCATTTTGGCAAATCAGACGAACATGGGGCGCATCTATAGCCGGTTTGGCTCCCTCCATCGGCAGCCATATTCAAAGCAGTTGCAATAAATTGTCCACTTGGCGCATCAGAGCTATTGGGTGTGATATAAACCATGCCGCTGGGAGGTCGTGCAGGCCGCTGCCGCACCCCGATGAACCCCGCGCGATCGCTCCCGCAGACACTTTTCCATCGCTCAGATTTTCGCAACCGAGCTTCCATCAGGAGGAACGTCATGAACGTGAGGCCTCTCGCGGACCGCATCCTGGTCCGGCGTGTCGAGGAATCGGAGACCATCCGTGGCGGAATCATCATTCCCGACACGGCGAAGGAGAAGCCGCAGGAGGGCGAGGTCGTGGCCGTCGGCCCGGGTCGCCTGACCGAAGAGGGCAAGCGCATCGCCATGGACGTCAAGAAGGGCGATCGCGTGCTGATCGGCAAGTACAGCGGCACGGAAGTGAAGATCGACGGCACCGAGTACGTGATCCTGCGTGAGGAAGACGTGCTCGGCGTGCTGGCCAGCACCAAGTAACGCGACGACCACTGGCGCGCGCGGGGCTTTGACCCTCGGGGTCCTCTCGCCGCGGCGCCTGAAAACCTTCCAGGAGGACACATGGCTGCGAAGCAATTGCTCTTCAGCGGCGAAGCCCGCGCCAAGATTCTCGAGGGCGTCGAGCAGCTCGCCCGCGCCGTCAAGGTCACGTTGGGCCCGCGCGGCCGCAACGTCGTGCTCGACAAGAAGTGGGGCTCGCCGACGGTGACCAAGGATGGCGTCACGGTCGCCAAGGAAATCGAGCTCGACGACCCGTACCACAACATGGGCGCCCAGATGGTGCGCGAGGTCGCGTCCAAGACCTCCGACGTCGCCGGCGACGGCACCACGACGGCGACGGTTCTCGCCGAGGCGATCTTCCGCGAGGGCATCAAGAACATCACCGCGGGCGCCGCTCCGATGGCCGTGAAGCGCGGCATCGACAAGGCGGTCGAGGCGGTGGTCGAGGAGCTGAAGAAGCTCAGCCGCCCGGTCAAGGAGAACAAGGAGATCGAGCAGGTCGCGACGATCTCGGCGAACTCGGACAGCGTGATCGGCAAGATGATCGCCGACGCGATGGACAAGGTCGGCAAGGACGGCACGATCACGGTCGAGGAAGCGCGCTCCGTCGACACCACGCTCGACGTGGTCGAGGGCATGCAGTTCGACAAGGGCTACATCTCGCCCTACTTCGTGACCGAGAAGGAGAACATGGAGGCCAAGCTGGAAGACGCCTTCGTGCTGCTCTACGAGAAGAAGCTCTCGAACATGAAGGATCTGCTTCCGCTGCTCGAGAAGATCGCGCAGCGCGCGAAGCCGATGCTGATCGTCGCCGAGGACGTGGAGGGCGAAGCGCTCGCCACGCTGGTGGTGAACAAGCTGCGCGGCACGCTCAACGTGTGCGCGGTCAAGGCGCCGGGCTTCGGCGATCGTCGCAAGGCCATGATGGAGGACATCGCCATCATCACCGGCGGCAAGCTGATCACCGAGGATCTGGGGATCAAGCTCGAGAACACGAAGATTGAAGATCTGGGCCGCGCCAAGCGGATCGTGGTGGACAAGGAAAACACCACCATCGTCGAAGGCGCCGGCAAGCGGGCCGACATCCAGGGCCGCATCAACCAGATCAAGAAGGAAATCGACGAGACCACGTCGGACTACGATCGCGAGAAGCTGCAGGAGCGCCTCGCGAAGCTGGCCGGCGGTGTGGCGGTGATCAACGTGGGCGCCGCGACCGAGACCGAGATGAAGGAGAAGAAGGCGCGCGTCGAGGATGCTCTGCACGCGACGCGTGCGGCGGTCGAAGAGGGCATCGTTCCGGGCGGCGGCGTGGCGTACATCCGGAGCCTCAAGACGCTCGAGAAGCTGGCCGCCGAGACCGAAGGTGACGTCAAGGTGGGCATCCAGATCGTGCGTCGTGCGCTGGAGCAGCCGCTGCGCACGCTGTGCGACAACGCCGGCGTCGAGGGCTCGCTCGTGGTCGAGCAGGTCAAGAGCTACAAGGGCGAGGAGAAGTTCACCGGTTACGACGTGGACGGCGAGAAGTACGTCGACATGTTCAAGGCCGGCATCATCGACCCGACCAAGGTCTCGCGCACCGCGCTGCAGAATGCGGCGAGCGTGGCGAGCCTGTTGCTGACGACCGAGGCGCTGGTCACGGAGATTCCGGAGAAGAAGAAGGCGCCGGCTTCGCCAGGCGGTGGCGGCGGCTACGGCGGCGGAGAAGACTTCTAAGCACGACATCGCGAAAGCTTCGGAGCAGGACGCTCCGGGGCGAGCGGGCAGTTCGTTCGAGGCGTCGGGGCGCGAGTCCCGGCGCCTCGGGTGTTTTTGGGATAGTCTCCCAGCCAACGCCTCGATGTCCCCCGAAATCGCTCGTCGAGGAGACCTCGTTCACGTTCACCTCCGACATCGGCTCGAACCCTGGCCGATGCGGGGTGTAAGGGCCGCCATGACGGGTAGGTTCATTCAGCGCAGGCGGCGGCTCTCGTTGCGCGCCGCGCTGCTCATCGCGCTGTCGGGTGTCAGCCTTGCCCTCGGAGCGCCAGTGCTGATTGAACGCTACGTCCGCATTTTTCCAAGCGTTCCCGACATCATTCAGGCCCGGTTGCCCTATGTGAACTTTGGCATCGCCGGTGAGTTGTATTTCCTGATGCTCTTGATCGCGGCTGGCTTGGTGCTGTTCCGCCGGCAGTCGACCGACCTGCCGGGGCTTCTCGCGATGCTCGGCATCTTCTACGGACTGCGGGGAGCGTTCATATTCACCTTTCCGATCGGGCCGCCGGCGGGCGCTCCCCTGCTCGCGTTGCGCTCCCCGTTCTATCCCGTGTGGCATGGCTACTTTCCCGGAGGTCACGCCGGGCTCATGACCATCCTGAGTCTTTCGATGAGGGATCGCAGGTGGCGGGCCGCCTTCCTGATTGCGACCGCGCTCTTCGCGGCGGGCACCGTGCTGTCGCGGGCGCATTACATCGCCGATGTATTGGGCGGAGCGGTGCTCGGCTACGCGGTGTTCAGCTGGGTCCGGAGGCACGTTGACATCGGACCGGCCGAGCCCGCTCGCGCAGAGTCCGCGATGGCAGCGAACCCGCTTGCGGAGCGCACGCCGTGATCCGCTCCTCGGGCACGAGCCTCCCGCCGCGCGCCGCTGCCCGACGCCTCCCGGACAATGACCGGCAAGTGGTCCGACCTCGCTCACGCGGCTGCTTTCACGGGGGCGCGTTTTTCGACGGCATCGGCGATGAATTCGACGCGCTCGATCGGCGGCATGAAGTCATTCCCGCGGATGTGCTGGACGCGTGGTTCCCGCCCGCGCCTGGCGTGATCGCGGCTGTGCGATTGAATCTCGAGTGGGCTCTCAGGACCTCGCCGCCGACTCACTGTGAGGGTCTCGCCCGAGTGATTGCGCGAACGCGTGAGGTTGCCGAATCGTCGATCGTGGTGGGCGCGGGCTCATCGGACCTGATCTTCCGCGCGCTGCCGCGGTGGCTGGGGCCGAATTCGCGCGTCCTCCTTCCGGAGCCGACCTATGGCGAGTATGCGCATGTGCTCGAGCACGTCGTGGGCTGCCGGGTCGACCGGCTGCCCTTGCTTCGGGCGACGGGCTATCAGATCGAGCCAGAGGCGCTCGCCCAGGCTCTCGAGCGTCGCTATGACATGGTGATCATCGTCAATCCCAACAGCCCGACGGGGCGGCACGTACGGCGCTCGGCGCTTGAGACCGTGCTCGCGTCGGCGCCCCGCACGACGCGCTTCTGGTTCGATGAGACGTACATCGAGTACAGCGGCCCGGGCGAGACGCTGGAATCCGTGGCATCGCGCTCCAGGAACGTCACCGTATGCAAGTCGATGTCCAAGGTGTATGCCCTCAGCGGCGCGCGGGTCGCGTACTTGGTCGCGGCGCCCGAGGTGGCGGGCGAGCTGCGCAGGCACACGCCGCCATGGGTCGTCGGGTTCCCAGCCAGATCGCAGCCGTGAAGGCGCTCGAGGCCCCGGTGTACTACCGGAATCGGTGGCGGGAGACCCACCGACTGAGAGAGATCTTCGCTCGAGAACTAGGTGAACGTGCCGGGCTCGGGGTCGTTCCGGGGGTTGCCAACTTCCTTCTTTGCCACTTGAGCCCCGCACATCCCGAGACCTCGACCGTCGTGAGGGAGTGCCGTCAGCGGGGGCTCTACCTGCGCGACGCCGCACTCATGGGAGGCTCTCTGGGTCCTCGGGCGCTCCGCATCGCGGTCCGGGACGCCCAGGCGAACGAGCGCATGCTCGAGATCCTGCGCGAGGTCCTCACCCCTCGTCGGCGCTGACACCCCGCCTGAGGCCATCGAAATCGCCCCTTGACAGGCAAGTAAACACTTGCCTATTATTCCCTCATGACCGACGTGGACCCCGTGTTCAAAGCGCTCGCGGATCCCAGCCGCCGCCTGCTTCTCGACAAGCTGTTCGCCGAGAACGGGCAGACGCTGAGCGCGCTGTGCGCGGATCTCGAGATGTCGCGCCAGGCGGTCACGCAGCACCTCGATGTTCTGGAAGCGGCCAATCTCGTCAGCACGGTGAAGCGCGGGCGGGAGAAGCTGCACTACTTGAACCCCGTCCCCATTCACGAGGCGTTCGACCGCTGGATCCGCAAGTTCGAGCGGCCGCGGCTGCGCGCGCTCGGGGACCTCAAACGGCAGCTCGAAAGGAGAGCGAAATGAACCAGACCAAGCACATCTACGTGGTGTACATCGCGACGACCGCCGATAAACTGTGGAAGGCGATCACGGACCGCGAACTCGCGCGGCAGTACTGGGGGCACGAGAACGTCTCGGACTGGAAGGTGGGCTCACGCTGGAGCCATGTGGCCGCGGAGCCGGCGCGCCCGGAAAGGATCGTCGGCAAGGTCATCGAGGTCACGCCGCCCACGCGGCTCGTGATGAGCTGGGCCGACCCCAAAGACGAAGCCGACAAATCCCAGCACAGTCGCGTAACATTCGACATCGAGCCGCTCGACGACATGGTGAAGCTGACCGTAACGCACGACGAGTTGGCGGCGGGCTCGAACATGGAGCGTGGAATCACCAAGGGCTGGCCGCTGGTGCTCTCGAGCATGAAGTCGTTCCTCGAGACCGGCAAGGGGCTCGACATCTGGGCAACGAAGAAGCCCGCCTAAAGCGAAGCGCGAGTGGGGCGCCCCGCAGTCCGGGGCGCCCGCTGGCGCGAACTCTCCCGGAAGGAGGCCTCACAGTGGTGAGCAACGGCGACGTCCTTCGCAACTTCTACAAGGCGATCGTGGCGCGGGATTTTCAGGCCGCGCGCCGGTACCTGCACGACGATCTCGTGTTCGATGGACTGTTCGAGACTTATTCGACGGCCGACTCGTACCTGACGACGTTCAAGGGCTTGATGTCGATCACGAAGCGGCTCGACGTGCTGGCGGTGATCGCGGAGGGCAAGGAGGTCGCGGTGTTCTTCGAGCTCGAGACCGGCCCGCCCGTGCCCGCCACGACGCTGGTGGCCGAATGGCACCGCCTGCGCGACGGCAAGATCTATCACGCGCGCTCGGCGTTCGATGGCCGGCCGTTCGCCGCGATGTTCACGGCGGCGAAGAAGGGCTGAACTCGCCCCGGGGCGAGTTGCTCGGGGCGCAGTGATCGCGCGCCCGCGCCGCGGCGACGTGTTGGCAGGGCAGTTGCATGACTCGACGCCCGACGCCCCTGTGACTTGCACATTGGTCTCGGCGACTCCTCGCCAGGTGGCCCGCACTAGACCTTACTTCGCAATATTGCTAAGGTATTACCCGCCCCCCATGCGGCAACATGGTGGTCAGTTATCGCGACGGGGTTGGCACTTTTTTCACGGGCGTGAGGCGGTCGTATTCTCCCACGGCATAACGAAACGCGGATCGGCCGTGCCGGCGATCGAAATCGAACGAGCGCTTGAACGGAAGATGGCGTTCGAGGCCGATCCCGCTCGGCACACTCACGGGGAGGCGCTGTGAGGAGGCGCAAACGCACCAGCACCGATGCGCTGGCGATCCTGGATCGCCTCTATTTCGAGAATCACCCAAGGCGCCTCCGAGCGCTAGCAGAGGCCACCCTGAACGCCGAGATCGCCCAGGAAATCTACGCTCTCCGCACGCGAGCCGGCCTTACCCAGAAGCAGCTGGCGAAATTGGTCCGGACGACGGACTCCGTGATCTCGCGCCTGGAAGACGCCGATTACGCCGGCCATTCGCTCAAGATGCTCCAGCGGATCGGTGCGGCACTCGGTCGTCGATTGGAAATTCAGTTCGTGCCGCTGCGAGCGCGCCGGAAATCGGCATAGCGCTCTGCATCACCGCGCGGCGAGCCTGATGAACTCGCCCCGGGGCGAGTTGAGCGCAGCGCAACACATCGCCCCGTGGCGCCTCGGAAGCGCGCCGCTAGCGAATCAGCGCGATTCGTGTCTTGACGTCGTGACCGCCCTGCGAGAGTCGAGCCATGTACACGCCCGCGGCCAGCCGGCGCGCGCCGGGCCACTCGACTACCTGACGGCCGGGCGCTGAAACCTCCAGCTCGCGTGACTCCACGCGCCGCCCGGCGACGTCGAACAGCTCGACCTTCGCCTTGCCCGGATTGGGTAGCGCCAGCTCGAGGCGAATGGCCCCGCGGCTCGGATTGCCGCCGAGCGAGCGGATCGCCAGTACGATCGGCGCCGCACCGTGGCTCACGCCCGCGGTGTGCCCTGAGCCCAGCACGAATTCACTGAAGCTCGTCACGGTCGCCACCAGCTCGTTGGTGCCAGCGTCGTACGTCGTGGCGAGCGGCGTGAACGGTCCCGAGCCGGGCGTCTCGCGGTGGTAGATGGTGATCCCGCCCGGAGCACCGAGCGCGGCGACTTCCGCGGCCGGCAATCCCGCGAGGCTGATGCGCAGCTGCGCGCTGAAGGGGCTCAAGCCGGTGCTCGTGATCACCCACGACGACGTGCCCAGATTGGTGGGCGTCGTTCCCAGCGCGAACGTGGCGTCGGCGATCGGCCCCGAGTAGCTCGACACGGTCGCCGTGCCGGTGCCGCCCACGCTCGAGAATCCGAGCGACAGATCGGTATTGGCGAAGTTCACGGTGCCCGGCCCGCTCACGGGCGGCGAGGTCACCATCGCGAGCAACACCGAGGTCGCCGCGCCGGTGTTCAGCAGCACCGAGATCGAGTTCGAAACGCCGTTCACGACCGCCAGATCGGGCTTGCCGTCCCCGTTTACGTCGGCGACGGCCACGAACACCGGGAAATTTCCGGCCCCGTAGTCGCTTCGCGTATTGAACTGGCCCAGACCGTTGCCGAACAGCACCGAGACATCGTTCGCGCTTCCGCACGACAGCGCCAGATCGGGCTTGCCATCGCCGTTCAAATCCGCGATGGCGACGGAATTGGGATAGAGGCCGGTCGCATAGTCCACCGGGGCCGCGAAATTGCCGCCGCCGGTGCCGAGCAACACCGAGACGGTGTTGGCGGAAGGGTTCGCGATGGCGAGGTCGGGAATGCCGTCCAGGTTGAAATCGCCGATCGCGATGGCGTCGGGGTTCACGCCGGTCGTGAGCGTGTAGGGCGCGCCAAACGTGCCATCGCCATTGCCGGGGAGCACGAACGCATAGGTCGGGCTCGAGCTCGAAACCACGAGATCGGGCTTCGAGTCCCCGGTCACATCGCCCAGCGCGACATGCGCGAGGGTGGCGCCGGGTATCGAGATGACGTGGTAGCCGCCGAAACCGCCGCCTCCATTGCCCAGCAGCACCGACAGTGAGGGCCCGCTGTTCGCCGTCACCACGTCCGCATGGCCGTCCCCGTTCAGATCTCCGAGCGCCATCGAAGCGGGCGCCGATCCGGTCGAAAACACGGCCTGGCTCGCGAACGTGCCAGTTCCCGTATTGAGCAGGAGTGATATCGAGTTGCCGCCGGAGTTGGCCGCGACGAGATCGAGCCCCGCGAACGCATCGAGATCGCCGATCGCGACGGAGACGGGCCCGGCCATCGTCGCGTACTCCACACCCGGCGCGAAGGTGCCGTTGCCCTGACCGAACAGCACTGAAATCGCGTTGGCATTGGTCTCGGCAACGGCCAGATCCGGCTTGCCGTCGGAATTCAGATCGCCGATCGCCACTGACGAGGGATTGGCCCCGGTGGCAAAGTCATTCGTGGCGCCGAACGTGCCGTCGCCGTTGCCGAGCAGAACCGAGATCGTGTTGCTGCCGGCATTCGGCGTCACGAGATCGAGCTTGCCGTCGCCGTTCAGATCCGCGGCCGTCACGAATTCGGGCGCCTCACCCGTGCCGAAGTCGCGCTCTCCGCCGAGCGTTCCACCGAGCTGCCCGAACAGCACTGCGATCTGGTTGCCGGAGCTGCACGCCATCGCCACGTCGGTCCGGCCGTCGCCATTGAAGTCGCCGATCGCCAGCCAGTAGGGAATGCCGGTGAGCAGATAATCGGCGCGCGCGCCAAAGTTCAGGTGGCCATCCCCGGGGAACACCGACACGGTGCCGGTGCCGCCCGCGGAGTTCGTCACCACGAGGTCGGGCTTTCCATCACCCGTCACGTCGGCAATCGCCACCGCGGATGGGCCCACGCCCGTGGCGTAGTCGGTGTGCGCGCCGAACGTGCCGCCGCCGAGCCCGGGCAGCACCGACACGGTGTTTCCCACGTAGCCGGTCACGGCCAGATCGGGGATCCCGTCGCCGTTCAGATCTCCGATCGCCACACCGTACGCGCCCGTTCCGGTGGCATAGGTCGTCGCGGCGCCGAACGTGCCGTCGCCGTTGCCGAGCAGAATGTAGACGAGGTTTTCGCCCTTGCTGGCCACCGCCAGGTCGGGCTTGCCGTCGCCATTCAGATCCGCGATCGCGACGCTCCACGCGTCCCCCGCGGAGTAGCCGGCGCCCGCTCCGAACGTGCCGCCACCGAGATTGAGCATGACGAGCACGTTGCCGCTGTATTCGTCGGCCACCACGAGGTCGGCCTTGCCGTCGCCGTTCAGGTCCGCCATCGCGATCGAAACCGGATGATTGCCGACTGGGTAGTCGGTCCGGGCGCCGAACGAGCCGTCCCCATTCCCGAACATCACCGAGACGGTGTTGTCGAGAAGGTTCGCGACGGCGAGATCCGGAATGCCATCTCCGTTCAGATCTCCCGCGGCGGACGAGAACGGGAACGTTCCCGCATCGAACGAGCGAAACGTCGAGGCGAAAAGCGGCGCCGCGGCCGCCTCACGCGGAGCGGCGAAGAGCGAAGCCAGCGCCAGCAGCGAGGCTGCGGCGAGGCTCGGCACGAGTAGCCGAAGCGGAACGAGGCGTGAAGCGCGGGGTGCGGTGAGAGTAGACATGGCGACCTCCGAAGGCATCGATGCATGCGTCGATACAAAAGTCCGCGAAGCTCGCGGATCTCGCTTATTCCAGAATGACCACGCGGGCGCTGCGCGAGTTCGCTCCCTGCTGGAGCTGCACCAGGTAGAGCCCGGGCGCGAGGCGCCGCCCCGCGGCCAGGTCCACCTCGTGACGCCCGGCGCCCAGTTCGCCCACCTCGCGCTCCGCGAGTCGCCGTCCCGCCACGTCCCACAGCTCGAGACGCGCGGGCCGCGCCGTGGGCAGATCGAACGCCACGATCATCTCGCTCGCGCGCATCGGATTCGGCGACAGTGGCTCGAGCGCGAATGTCACTGGGCCGCCGCTAGGCACGCTCAGCGCCGAGGTCGGCACCACGAGGTGCGGCCGCGCGGCCGAGATGCTGCCGAAGAATTTCCCGTCCCCGCTATAGACCGCCGTGAGCGAGCGCATGCCCAGATAGGGGCTGAGCGGCGAGAGCGTCGCCATGCCGGCGCTCAGCGCCGAGGTGCCGAGCAAGGTGAAGCCGTCGAAGAAGCTCACGGTGCCGCTCGTCGTGCCGTAGCCGGGCGGCGGGACCGACACGGTCGCGGTCAGCGTGAAGGGCATTCCCTGCGCCGAGGCGTTGGGGCTCAACGTGAGCGCCGTCCGCGTCGGCACCAATCCCAGCAGCACCGAGACGTTGTCGGATTCGCTGTTTGCGACCGCCAGGTCCAGACGGCCGTCGCCGTTCACATCCGCGACCGCGACCGACCACGGATGGCCTCCGGTCGTGAGGTCGTTCCTGGTCGCAAAGCCACCCAAACCGTCGCCCAGCAGGACCGACACCGTATTGGAAGTGCTGTTGGCCGTCACCAGATCCGGATGGCCATCGCCGTTCACATCCCCGATCGCCACGGACGCGGGGAGGTTTCCGACGGCGAAGGGAGAGCCGGATGAGGGCGTGAACCCGCCCAGGCCGTCGCCCAGCAGCACCGAGACGGCGCCGGTGGCCGAGCCCAAATTTGCCACCGCCAGATCGGGCGCCCCGTCACCGTTTAGATCCCCGATCGCGACCGAGTTCGGGTTTGGAGATCCCGTCGCAAACGGAACCTGGGTAAAGAAGGTGCCGTTGCCATGGCCCAGCAGCTCCGACACGGTGTTGTCGCTGTAGTTCGCCACGACCAGATCCGGCGCGCCGTCGCCGTTGAGATCCCCGATCGCGACCCCGAAGGCACCCGTTCCTGTTGCGAAGTCGGTCTTGGGCTCGAAGAATCCGGCGCCACTTCCGAGCAGCACCGACACCGTGTTGACGCCCGCGCCGCCGTTCGACACGACCAAGTCGGGCACGTGGTCGCCGTTCAAGTCTCCGATGGCGACCGAAATGGGTGCGTCGCCGGTCGCCCAGTCACCCCGCGGCCCGAATCCTCCCGTTCCGTTTCCGTACAGCACCGACACCGAGTTCGAGCCGTAGTTCGCCACCACGATGTCGGGTTTGCCATCGCCGCTGACGTCCCCGATCGCAGCCGAAGACGGGAGCGTCTGGGTCGCGAAGTCGGTCTTGCTGCCAAAGGCTCCAGCACCGTTGCCGAGCAGCACGGACACGGTGTTCGAGACGTTATTGGCCGTCACGAGGTCCGGCTTCCCGTCGCCATTCAGGTCCCCGATCGCTACGGATTGCGGAGCCGTGCCGGTCCCAAAGTCGGTTTTGGCGCCAAATCCCGGCGAGCTGTCGTTGAGAAGCACCGACACCGTGTTGGACGTATTGTTCGTTGCGATCACGTCGCGCTGACCATCACCATTGATGTCCAGGATCGCGATCGCGGCGGGATTGGATCCGGTTGCGTAATTGGTTTTCCCCACGAAATTGCCGGTGCCGTCGTTCAGCAACACCGAGATGTTTCCGGAACCCCAGTTCGTCACCGCCAGGTCGGGATGGCCGTCGGCGTTCAGGTCCCCGATCGCCACGCCATTGGGCTGGGTCCCGGCTGCAAAAGGCGTCGGCTGCCCGAATCCACCATGACCGTCGCCCATCGTTACCGCCACGGAGTAAGTGGACCCGAAGCCTGTCACCGCGAGGTCGGGGATGCCGTCGTTGTTCAGATCGCCAATCGCGACAGAAATGGGGTTAACCCCGATCCCCGCGAAGGGCGATTCTGCCGCCGGCGTGAACCCGCCCGCCCCATCGCCGAGCAATAGCGTGAGGTCGCTCGAACCGTAGTTCGCCACGACCAGGTCCGGCTTTCCGTCGCCGTCCAGGTCCCCGATCGCGACCTGGCGCGGAAGCATTCCGGTGGCAAAGTCGCTCTTGGGCTTGAGCGTGCCGTCGCCTTTACCAATCAGTACCGAGACGGTGTTCGAGCCGTTGTTGGACACCACGACATCCAGTTTGCCGTCGCCGTTCAGGTCGCCGATCGCGACCGAGATCGGAGTGCCGCCGGTCGGGAAGTCGGTCTTGGGCTTGAACGTGCCATCGCCATTGCCGAGGAACACCGAGACGGTGTTGCTCGAGGCGTAGTTCGCGACCACGAGATCCAGCTTGCCGTCGCCGTTCAAATCCCCAAGCGCCACCGAAACCGGGATGGTTCCGGTTGACATATCGGTCTTGGGGCCAAAGCCGCCGATCCCATTGCCGAGCAGAATGGAAACCGACATCGAATTGTAGTTGCCCACGACCAGATCAATATTGCCGTCGCCGTTCAGATCTCCGGTCGCGAGCGTGTACGCGCCGACGCCGGTAGGAAAGTCGAGCGTCGGGCCCAAGCCAAACGGAGCAAGGACGGCGGACGCGGCGCGGCTCGTAAGCACACAGCACAGGGCGCAGAGCAGCCATGCGCGCGGGACGAGCGAATCGCGAGGGGTCATGACGCGCTCCGATCTCAGCGGGATGCCTGAGGCGGGCGCCCCCCATTCCAAGCTCGGCCCAATTTCCGAGCCGACGTGCCGATGGAGGGTCGGAGGCCGGTTCCCGCCCCTGAAGTCTCCCATACCAATGACACATCAGACAGCGCTAAGTCGGAGGAAATCGCGCGCTCGCGGGGTCACCTGAGGCGCTCTCGCGGCCAGCGGAAACGATGACGCCGCCGAAGCGCGGTCCGCCGCGCGGGCGAGTTGAGCGCAGCGCAACACAACGCCCCGTGGCGCTTCGGAAGCGCGCGCTACCGAATCAGCGCGATTCGTGTCTTGACGTCGTGACCGCCCTGCGAGAGTCGAGCCATGTACACGCCCGCGGCCAGCCG